>Ga0078894_10001324_pt1 | contig 18309 bp, 19 predicted proteins | sample LauGreSu1BDMLBSD_2_FD_67506 | JGI IMG/M metagenome (GOLD analysis project Ga0078894, IMG submission 67506) | Freshwater lake microbial communities from Lake Michigan, USA - Su13.BD.MLB.SD (version 4) (version 4) | ecosystem: Environmental > Aquatic > Freshwater > Lake | place: Lake Michigan... | reverse complement strand
CCATCTCAAATGAATTATTCCTTTCTATTTCACGGCCAAGAGTATCAAGTCAAATTTCACCAAGTATAAAAATAAAAAAATAAAAAAAGGTATCCTTATGGGATGCAACCTTTTTTTACCGACAGTAACCCTAACCAAGGGTTCGCATTTTTCATCTTTCCTCACTGCGTTCAAAAAAAATTGAAACGAAATTTTAAACAAAGAACAAAGTATATTAAAAAACTAAACTTACCAAAATCAATAATGAACGTCACCATCAATTTCAATATTCAATCCGCCAAGGATGAATTAAACAATTTAACTTCCGAATTACCAGTATTAAATACAACTACCATGGCAAATTCGTCAATCGCAACATTCGTCAACCCAATCGTTTCGTATGAAGATGTCCCCTTATGTAAAACGGTTTCAGAAAATATTATCGATTTAACAAATGACAAATCAAACGTCATTGTCATTGATAATAATGAAATCGAACAAAAAACGATCGATCCTGAAATCGTATCAAATGATCGTTTTTACAAAGAATCCACCAACACCGAACGTGTTAAAAAAGGGTTCAAGGGAAAAATCCACACCCATCAAACAAACGACGACGGTTGTAAGCAATGCCCTTATTGTGATTTCACTACACCAAAAAGTAACACTTTGTCAATGCATCTTACCCGCATTCATCCAGAGGAATCTCGCAGAGACATCAGTCCACATGTTTGTAAATATTGCAACAAGGGATTTCAAGCATCCACCAACTTGGCACACCACATCAAGAATCATCATGAGATCACATATCATAGATGCCCAATTGAAGGTTGTTCATATGCAAATGCTAAAAATACCACCACTTTAGCAGGACATATCTCATCAAAACATTTAAAACATTGTTATCAAGATGACACCTGTTTAACATGTAACACCAAAATCGGCTCCAGTATTAAGTATCACGTCGCATTCTGTTCAAAGGAATCGCCTTTATGTAGAATTATTCAATAAATTATTATGTAATTAACAAAATGAAAAAGTGACCTTCCGCTTGGAAGGAATACCTTTTTTACACCTTTTAACATTTCAAATGCCGATTTTTATATAGTGAAAATTATATAAAAATATTACTTTTATATAAGTATCAAATGGAACAACTAATTAAGGAAAATCAAGAACTTAAAAATGAAATTGATAATTTAAAAAAAGAACTACATAAATACTCACATTCTCAAAAGGAATATTATGAAAACAACAAAAATGAATTAATAAAGAAATCTAATGAACGACTTAAAAAAATAGCAGAAGAAAATCCTGATAAAATAAAACAATATAGGAGAAATGCTTATTTGAAACAAAAAGAAAAAAAGAAACAAAAAGAATTAGAAAATAAAAATAATGAAATAATTTAGGAAAATTAAATAATTTATAAAAGTATTTAGAAATATTTTCTTTTGTATATTTATAGATGGAACTTCCAAAAGTTAAAAAGAAGAGGAGTGATGTTTCCAAAAGAATTGAGGGCAATAAAGATACTGACTTTGTTTGTATCAAAATGTCTTGGAATAGTTTATGTAAAAATAATTATTTGAAACAAGGAATACAAGAGATTGTTTATAATATCAACAAAATTAGTTTCTTATCATATAAGTTGTTAAATTTTCATTTTACAAGATTATTAGAAGACAATAAGGAATTACCTGAACTTACACAAAATCTTTTTTACAATGCTTCCTGTTATGTTTCTGTAATGAAAAATAGAAAATCTACGATTGATAAAGAAGATGATATGTATAAATCTTTTTCAGAATTTTCTCATTTACTCAAAGACTTACCTTTCAGAGATAAAATGGGGGCATTAATAAATAATTTGAATAAACAACAATTTACTATGACGAAGAACCATTTGAAACTTAATTTTTATAAGCGTTTTTCAAAATATTTGGAATTGAGAACCGGTGAAACAAGAAAAAGCATTATTTATAAATGGTGTAAGGATATTTATGATGAAAAATATAATGGAAAAAATTATTTTATTCTTTCAATGAAACAATGGTTAAAATACATTCCCACAGAAACTAATATTGTTAAACATTCTTCTCACTTCATCAAAATATATCATAAGATTTTGAAGGAATTTGAGAAACATAAAAATATAAAAGGAGTAAGAGTATTTAGTTTATTACCTAATAAGAGTTCATTTACAATGGATAATATCCAAATATGTTCTACTGCTCTCAATGATATTATTTCTTATTTAACCAAAGAACAAAATTGTAAAGACTTTGATGAAAAGAAACGAGAATATTGGTTAAACTTATTTAACATTGAAAAATATGAAACAGAACATAAAAGGTTTCATTATACTATTTTTACTGATGGAAAATGTGGAGTGATTACAATGGATAAACCTAAATCAAAGGAAGTAAAAACAAAAGATATCAAAAATATTGATTACAAACAATATGTAGGCATTGACCCAGGTGTAAGAGCCTTATTTACTTCTTGCAATGAAAATAATGAAATCTTACAATGCTCTACAAAAGAATATAGACATAAGAGCAAAATGATTTATGCTTGTAAGAAAAGAGAAACTTGGTATAAAGAATGGGAAGATTATGCTTTATGGAAAAGTATTCCAAGTTTCAAAGTAAGCAATATAAAAAATATGTTAAGTTATTTTGAATATGTCTTACCAAACATAGATATATTTTTTAAATTTCATTGTGATAAGAATTTTAGGGGATTAAATTTTACTTCATATTGTAGAGGTAAAGCAACATTGGAAAAAATATGTAGAAATATTACAAAAAATAAAAAGACCTTAATAGGTTTTGGTGATTATTCACAACAACACGGATTAGTCAAAAACCACCCAACAACTCCAATTCTAAAATTAAAGAAAGAGTTAAAAAGGTTTTCTGATGTTGTAGAAATAGATGAATGGGGAACAAGTAAGACCTGTCATAAATGTTTTGAAAGAATTAATCTTTACAGAAATAAAAAATTATGTAAGGGAAAAGCAAGAATGTCTCAATACCATAGCGTAATCCGTTGTAGTTCCAACGAGTGTAAATTATGTTGTATGGATAGAGACATTAATGCTTCCAAGAATATTTTACTTCTTTTACAATGTGAAAAACAAGGAAAAAGAAGACCAAAATGTTTTAGGGAACAAAAAGAATAAATACCTACGATACTCCTTTAAGGAAGATAAGTATGGTAAGGCGTGAAATTCGCCATTATTCCTTTTTATTTTTTATGCTGTGAAAATCGGCGTTTGAAATGTTAAAAGGTGTAACTAGAAATTCAAATACCCAAAATAAATCACAAAATATAAAATTCGTTAATTTTATAATTTATTAATATCTATGTTATATATAATGAGTTTTGATACCGGATATAGTGTTAACAATTCAAATTATACGAATAAAGATTTAGCTGATATTTTCCCTACTTTTGAAATTAAGACTGTAACGATTGATAATGACACTTACGAAGTAAGTGGAGATATTAGTTTAAGTAAAAATTATACAGAAACATCAAATTATAATGTTTTCGCAACATATTATTATAGTGCACCGGACGGTAGTGGTAGTGTATATAATAAATTTGAAGCAAGTACATCTGCTAATTCTATAATTACATATGATTTTACTTCTACACAATTTTCATATGCATTACGTAAGGCCACCGGCGATGAATGGCGTGGTGGTATTCAATTTCTAATTATATATAATTAATTCTTGAAAACGATTTTGACTTTATAATTTTGTGTTCATACAGACAAAATTATAATAACTTTTTCTCTCATTATACTTGTTATACAAACAAATCAAACTTTAAAACGTTCGCATTTAGCAATATTATCTCATTCATTCCAAAACAACTCATTATTTCAAAATTAAACTTACCGTCCGATGTAATTTATATCATCAAGGATTATTATTTTCATAAGATCAAACATGTTGCAAAAAAAAATTGATTTACTTTTCTCTCATTATATTCTTTTACAAAACAAAAACATATCTGAAAATGAATTTAATCGTTTTACCTACCGTATTCTTATGCTTGATTTCAGGAATCATTGCAAATAACGTGGATATTCATCCAGGTCACCGAGGTATTCAAAACCGAATTTTCGATCAAAAAAGTCATAATGATGCGTTAATGGTGAAACCGACAATAACAATTAACGATCGTATTTGGTATAACAAGGTCATTCCTACTGAATTTCAAGAAAAATTATGTCCTTACATTCAGGAATTATTGGTCTTTGATGAATCCAAATATTATATTGTGCTTGGATATACATTAGAAAACTATCATGAATATTTATTGAAAAATGTAAGTGATTATTTTATGACAGAAATATATACTTCTCATAATTATCCAACCTATCGTGAAAATGTTATTCTTGAAAATGTCACCATGAGTGATGTTTATTTATATCACAAACAACAATGTAAAAAATATCCAGTAAACGGTGCAATTTTAAGTCGCTATCGAAAAAAATATTCAAGATTGTATGATTCTATTATTACAAATCATCTAAAAACAAATACAATTAATCCAAATACCAAAAAAATACCACGAACACTTTCCAACAACAATAGTTCTTCAAGAACAAAAATGATAAATCCATTTGTATTTCTACTTGGTGTATTCACTGCATTATCTTTATTGGGAAACTCTTCCAGAAAACGTAGATAAATATAAAAATATAAAAAAGTACATATGTGCTTTTTTACGTTTATGAAACTCGATGGTAAAAAATACGCTTATTTTGCGAATTTTTTATTTAGTTTGTAACTGTTTAGTTATAATATTTTTTATATATTTCTGAACCATAAAGCATTGGTGTATTATCATGTAAAGCTTCAATTTCATATCGTTTTTTGATAATATGCATCAACGAATTATACCTTTGTTCAGGTGTCATGAAAATTAGTAAATCATTAAGTTCAGAACGACTACAATGTTCTTGATATCGGACGATAGTATCGTTTAATAATTCTAAAAACTCCTCATGTCTATTACCTGAATTTTTCCAATCATTCAGTAGTTTTAATCCAGTCGAAACATATACAATTATATGGGTTGAACTGCTTACATGAAATTCCTTTGGATCTCTTACAATATTATCCAAGGTTGATTCTTCTTCTTCGTCTGATTCGTCTTCTTCATTATTATTCTCGACGACTTGTATAGAAACTGGTTCAACGACTTCTGTTACAACAACTTCTGGTAAAACGACTTCTGTTACAACGACTTCTGGTAAAACGGCTTCTGGTAAAACGGGTCCGGAAGAAACGGGTTCAACGACTTGTTCATTTTCGTCATCACTGTCATCATCACTGTCATCATCACTGTCGTCATCACTTTCAGATACTTCGTTCGTGTCTATATTTTGGTTTTCAGGAATAACTTGTTTTCTTCCATTTTTTTGTTTCTTATGATTTTCAATAAGATTATCAAAATATTCTTTGATTTTATTAAAATGCCATTTTCTCAAATACTTGGTCAACCTGATATAGTTAGTAGGAAATTTGTTTTGATTTTGGTTTTTATTTTGTTGAACTCCATGGATAATATCTAAATGATTATCCTGAGTTGATAAAGTTTCGTAACTTATTTCAGTGCGATGATATACAAGCTCAGACATCGCTATACCACCTGATCGACCGTTATGAATATTATAATCTTCCATAGTAAATTCGGTAATTCTTTGATTGTTTCGATATATTGCAGTTTGACCACAAAACTGTTTAACCGAATCTTTTACTGAGACTTCAGTCGTATATTGATTATCATAATTATTCAAAATAAATGTTGCAGTTGGATATTTTGGTTTTAATGGGTCGAAAATGCGTTCGTCTTTTCTCATACCAGAATTGAAGGTAATTACCAACGCATCATCTAATTTTCTTTCATCAAATTTCGCATTGCAAACTTTTGTTGAAACTCCATTCCCAATTTTTTTAAATTCGATATATAACCTCTTGTTAACATCTTGGTCTGGGTCTAAACAAACAAATCGTTCAACTCCGTTATCGTTAAAACAGTAAATAGTCCAACTGAATTTTCCGCAATAATAATCTTCATCTGAACCACTGAAATAGTCGTATTTTTTTAATTGTAATGGAGGTAAATAATCCCCCTTCTCTAAATAGATTTGGGTTTGAGTCTTTCCAAAAATCATTGTCCACCATGTTTTAAGTTCCAACGGATTTTGTATTTCTTTAAATTGTTCAACTAATAAGTTTTTAAATGTTTCTGAATACGGAAAGTGAATGGTTGTCCCGGTTTTATTATCACAATTTTGTCTTTCGTTGTTAAATTCAACGATTTCTTCCTCGTTCATCATTTCTATTTTGATTTGTCCATCGTATTTTTTATTTTGGTATATTTCATCCCAAGGAACAACAGCTTTAATATATGAACCATTTGAATTTTTAGTTTTAACAACGACTTCTCTTGCTTTTCCTCCATCATCTTTAGATAATATAAAATTTGAAATAATACCGCCTATTCCAGAAACTCCCATTGATCTATCAGAACAATGATTTTCTCTATTTGCATCAAACATATTAATTAATTTTTGTGGTACCATACCAATACCATCATCGATTAATTTTATAGATTGATTATTTACTGAAAATGTACATTTCGATGAAAATGCATCAATAGAATTCGCAATTTTTTCTGACCCACATTTATTCGGAGTAAATCCTTGTCTATCTAAACTGTTAACGAAACCGGTTTCATTTCTGCTACCAGCTGAAATAATTACTTCATTTAAATTGACGGAATCTGAAATAAGAGTAGTCATGTTTGTTTTTAGATAATTCAACTTGTATTTTAAATTTTAATTTGTGTGTTTTTGTTTTTTGTATTATATTAAATACTAATTTAAAATATAATCAATTTTTTTATTTTGGATATTTGGATATAGTAGTATATCATAAAACCAATATTATGACATTGCTTTAGAAACCTATTCTTTTTATACATCTTTGGAAAGTTAAACAATCGTTAAAAATGATATATTTACTTATAATTATTTGAATTCTAAAAAATAAAAAAATATGTTTATTTATTATAAATGTGGAAGACATTTCTTACATTCAACATATTATACATATTATTTTTATTTTTTTGGGCATCCGACACAGATTTTAAGGGATTACCAAGTGATTCTTTTTCAAGATTAGTCGCGTTAATATATTTCACAGTCACAACATTAACTACGACCGGATTCGGAGATATTACTCCTGCAACTCCAACTGCTCAATTTGTAGTGATTACCTATATGTTATCCAACTTTTATATAATTGTGAATGAAATTGGAATTTATAGAAATAAAGCAGCTGAAGCCGCGAATTAATTAAAAAATATATTATGTGTCCCAATGCATAACATATTTTATATTTTTGGATTCTTTAGGAGGAATAATTTGTATTTCATTTTTATAAATGATGATGCACCATGAATTTATTTTTTATTATTTTATTCGGTATTTTTTTAAAGGTCCGTATATTTTTGATTCTATCCATAATATATTCGCTTTTTGATGTTTGATGTATAATTTTATCTGTCATCTTCTCTCCTCTTTTTAATTTCTCAAATAATAGTTTCCTTTTTCTTTCACATGCAATACACGTACATCCACAATCAATATAATGGTCTTGTTGTATTTCGTTTAAATAATGATTATCGACCGATATTTTATTATAAAAAATATATTCTTCTTCAGTAAATCCTTTGAATTCTCCAATGACCACTTTATTCTCCCATTTTTTCAAATACTCTTTTCTCTCATTCACATCATTATAAAAGTTAAAACTACTTGAATTTATAATAATTTGTAAAAAATTTTCAGGTATTCTATAATTTATTTTAAAAATTTTATAAACATCTTTAATCATTTTATTTTCTGTCTGATAATCATTCACTAAATATACTTCAAGCTGTAGTATTTCTCTCAATATTGACGCCCAATATTTTGAATCTTGTAATCTTAATTTAATATATGAAATCCCATTTTTATCAACCAGTAAATATTTTTTATCAAAATCAAACTTATCCGGAAATTGTATATTATATTTATCCTTGAAATGATCGCTGTTTGCTAAATGCATAAATAAATTATTAAACCGCGTAATAAGTTTTTCAATCTTATAAGTTTTTAAATTTTCAATCGTAGTATTAAAATGAAATGTATCAATATTTTCAAAAAAAGATGATATTTTATGTTCTATTGCTGTTCTATAAATATCAATTACATACACCTTTTTACCTAAAAAATGATTGTATTCTATAATTTCATTCACGGTTGCATTTGTTATATTATATAAAACCTTCAACATTATTTCATTATGCAAATGAATAACTGTTAAAGTATTTGAACAAGATATTCTTAACGAAGAAACAATTGTGGTTGAACCAACCTTGGGAGGACAATACACAAATACAATTTTTCGGTTTTTTTCAACGTTTAAATCATCATGAATTCCTAACCGACTATTTATGTCTTTGAATTCATTCAAACGATTTATATCCATACTTGAAAAATATGATGTCTCCATATATGTATTATTATTTCTATATTTCTATATTTTATTTTTCTAATTATTACTTACAAAAATAAAACTATTCTACTCTATATTTACTATTTTTATTATATACTATTTTAAATATCCTTTGATACTGCAGTCTTCTTTGGTCTGGTTGATTTTCCTTGACTCTTTACAACTGACCATTCTTGGCCTTCACGAGGACCTGAACCTCTCGCCTTTGGTGCTCTAACTGATTTTGGACCAGGAATCTCCTCATCGACAGATGAACGAGTCGTTGTTCTCGACAACTTTACTGGCTCAGATGAACCGTCCTTTGAATCACTCTTGTAAGAAATTCTATTTTGTCTAAAATCTCTTCTGGTCTCGCACATTAATTTACCTCCATTAATTCCTGAAACCTTTACTGCTTGAAACTCATGAGAACCACCATTTAATTTATCTAAACTAAATTCAATATATTCACCTTGAACTAAATATCTATATTGTTCATTCGAAACTTGAATACCACTATGATGTACAAAAATATCAGAATCTTGTTTTGGACCAGTTGTTACTGTAATAAAACCATAACCAGCTTTGTTATTAAACCACTTTACACGACCAATGAAACGATCGCACGCACTTGTTACAACTGCATCAGAAGACATATTGTATATACTATTAATAGTGTGGTGTCTTTATATTATTTTTAGTTATATGTTTTATGTTTATTTATTTTTTATATTGTTATAAAATAATAATGGAAAAAATAACAAGAAAAACTATTGAAAAAATGAATAGACAATTATTAGAGGTACGTGAAAAACGTATGAAAAATAAATTAAATACAGAAAACGTAAAGTTACAATTTATATTACTGAATGATTCCATGTTACGTAAAAAAAAATACGACATTGAACTTTTAGAAAAAAACATTAATAACTTATCTATGAAAACTTTACTATATACACAAAATTTGACTGCAGACTTTTGTGTAAAATATATATTAAACGAAAAATACGCGTCTTGTGTTGAAGATACGTTTATTTGTATGGATGATGTATTAAATGCTCAGAAACACCTTACAAAATCTTCCATTAATGAAGCCTTTTTCTATATATGAAGCTTTTCATAAATTATATGGATAGAAATTCGAAACCCGGTCGTTTACAAAAAATAAAAAAGGGGTTTAAGCCTTTTTTATTTTTATATTTTTATTTGTATTTATTTGTATTTGTATTTATTTGTATTTGTATTTATAGAATATCGATTTAATATCGCACATGCTTCAAATTCTTGAGATTTTTTTTAATATAATTTACAAGTGACGGGTCTGTTAATTTTACATTATTATATCCAGTAATTTCCCGTTTATGATTCTTCTTCTCGTGAAAATCATAAAAACCCATTTCATCAAACGAATCATAACGGGAATACAAATCATCATATTTATATAAAATCATGGTTAAATCATTTCCCATATCAAATATAGATAGAATGAAATCCATGACATGTTTCTTTTTTCGACAATAAAATTTATATGGTTCGCCCCATTTATTATTTACGACATTTTCTTGATCTCGTGTACCAGTAATCAGAAATTCTCCTTCATCTTCATCATATAAAATATAACAAGCCATATCAATCACAGTTGATTGTTTTTCGGATTCATTAATGTATAATACTAATTTATCTCTGGTAGAAGTTTGTGATTCGGTTACTGATGCCATTTTTGATTGCGATTGTGCCATATATGTATTTATATTGTAAATGATCCAAAACTTATTTTATTTCAATTTTTTTAAATACAAAGTAATAAAAATTGAATTAAATAAAAGAAAATAATATCATTTAAATAAAATCAAATAATAATAATAAAAATGTTGTTGTTAACAAAACTATTCCATTTTGTAATGCTTATTTCCTATAAATACAATATTGACGAATCCCACAGTTTGGGGCATAGTCTTGATGTATTAAATCATGCACATAATATTTATGAGAGCGAATTACCAAACAATCCGCTTCTAAAATTAGATGAACGTGCTATTTATGTATCCGCTATTATTCACGATATGTGTGATAAAAAATATGTTGACCAAGAAGAAGGATTATATAATATCCAAAGCTTTCTAAAAGAAAAAATGACTTATCAAGAAATAAAAACGGTTAAAAATATTATAAGCACCATGTCCTATTCTTATGTCAAAACCCACGGTTTTCCTGATTTAGGCGACAAAAGTTTGGCATACAACATTGTTAGAGAAGCCGATTTATTAAGTGCATATGATTTTAACCGTTGTATAATGTACAAGTTATACAAACAACCCACTTGGAGTATAGACGATGTTTTTGAAGATGCTCACGATTTATTCAATGTGCGTATATTAAAATACAGCGACAACGGGTTGTTTACTACGGATTATTCAAAAAAAGAAGCGTTTCGTTTACACAGTCAATCATTAGTTCAAATAAACAATTGGAAAAAATTACTCAAAAAACCGCATATTTAGGTGGAAGATAAAATAGTAGAAATATAATCGTAATTTGGTGATTCATCGTATACCAAGTTTCGACAATAGAGTAAATACTCGCGAATTTGCCTGGGTATTTCCTCTTTTTCTACTATTTTTATTTTTTGTATTTTGATTTTATTGTTTACATTTTTATACTCATTGTAGTATTCGGTAATATCATTCCATTCCAGTTTTCCATACAGCATATAGAGCATCATATATCCTATGGATTCCAAATCGTCCCTCCTTGATGGTTCTATTCCGTCGTGCACATTTATGCTAATATAATTCGGAGTACCTAAGGGAGTTTTATCAAGCGTTTGAGGAATATGGTCTCCATGATGATCTGTATATCTTTTACAAAAACCGAAATCGATAATATGAATCACATTTTTTTTATCGTCCAATCCGAACAAAAAATTATCCGGTTTAATATCACGGTGTATTAATCCCTTGTTATGTATGATTCTGACAATTTGTAGAATTTGTTTTGTGATGTAAAGTGTCATCTTCAATGAAAGTTTCTGGTGTTTTTCTACCACATGAGACAGAGTATTTCCCAAAAGTGTAAGAACCATATAGTTATTCTTTTCATCTATGCCGTACCATTTTGCCTGGGGGAAACCTTTCATATTTCCAATATAATTATATATCTTGGTCTCGTTTTTTAATAATTTCGTTTTATTTGTGTGCGGTTCTATTTTCACTGCGACGATTTCTTTGGTGCGAATGTTTTCGCCTTTCCATATTTGTCCAAAACAACCGGAACCAATTTGTTCATTTAATTTATATTTATTTCCTATAATAATTTCATCATTCATATACCTGTGTATGTTATTATGTAGTATTAAATTTTTATGTTATTTTTTACTGATTAGTTTTGAAATTAAAATGATTCATATAGTTGATAATTTAATTTACGAAAAGTAATATTGTGATTATATTGATTGACAATATTACTATTATTACTAATGATTTACATGGTAAAATATTATTTAATCCGTTTAACTATTTTTTTATATGTTTTGTAATCGTTCTTTTCGATGCATTTATTTAATAAAGCAATAATAGTCTCCTTTATTTCTTGTGAATATTTACATTTACGTGTATATAATTTCGCAATAATATTATCAGGATGCAATGTTTCACAAAGTAAGTTATTTACATTTATTTTTGTATGTTCTTCCATCAAAACATTATAAAGTATTTCACCGTTATATTTTATTTTAAAAACATCATCAAAAAATTCAGTAAATTTATAGGCTTCAATCATCTTTCCATTAAAATATATTTTATGATTCTTACTCATGATTGTTTTTGATGATGGATAATTTAAAGCTAACGCATTTTTGTTGAAACAAACTAAATATTTATCATTTGTAACTGTTTTAGTTATATCGACAATTGGTTTGTTGTTTATAGTATGTTTGTTTGGGTCAATTTTGTCGATTTCAATAATTCCTTGGTCTGTATGAACAGGCGTGTTTGCTGGAAAACATATATTTGATACTGGTGTTGGAGTTGGTGTTGGGTTAGGTGGTGTAAAATTTGAACGAAGAACTAATCCATCTTGAAATAATGACAAGTAAAAATATGAAGCGTTAATTAATATAAAAAAAGGTGATGCTTCAAAAGAAGACCAATATGGGTCAATAAGTGCACCTGTAGTTAGGTTAAATTTACTAATTGTACCATTTGAGTAATTTCCGACATACAAGTATGTTCCGTCTGTAGTTAAACCAGCTGGAGAAAATAAATCCTCTGCAGCCCAACCATATTCAAGTGAATTCGTTGATAAATTTATTCTACTTACGGTGTTTCCTACAAAATTAGAAACATACATATATGAACCATGAACTAATAAATCAAATGGTCCATTCAGACCAGTCATCCAGTCAGAATTAATAATGGTAGGATCACTTAAATTTATCCTACTAATTACTGTATTAGGAATCCCTAAATCTCCTAAAAGTGCAACGTATAAATGTGATCCATACACAGCTAAACCTGCTGGTCCATTATACGTTAATGTTGCCCAATTTACTTCTACAGAGGCAGTTGCTAAATTTACTCTGCTAATATAATTCGCATCAAAAGTTTCACCTTGGTTAGCTACATATAAGTATGTTCCATCGGTAGCTAAACCAAACGTACCGTAAAATCCATCCGCCCAATTATAATCTATATCTCCAGTTGAAATTGTAACTTTGCAAACTGTTCCATTCTCATAGTTAGAAATATATATATAATCTCCAACGGCAACCATTCCGGTAGGAGCCTCGATCCCGGTTTGCCAGCTAATCCAACTTTGCGTTTTCAAAAGAGAACTACTCGATTTTTTGAATTTTTTAGTATGTCCGTTTTTATTTAAAAATTCTTCTAAAAGAGACATTTTATAATATAATGATAATAAAAATTATAAATAATTTTGTTGTTATTTTATCATTTTCAGTTATATCTTATGGTTCAATAACGACATCTACCAGTGGCGGTGGTAATTCCGCTTGTGCTGTCGGAGTTTCCATGACAATTTGCGATTTAAAAATAGGTTCACTATATATCCAATTCAACAGTATGCATTTTAATTTATATTCGGATATATCATCATCATTTATGATTTCCGCAGAAATATCTAAGTAACTACCGTAGCTCAAATGCGGTTCATAAAGAATCAAGGAGTCTAAAATATCTAAAAATAAGTATTCAAAATCAACTTCTTCAAAATATTTACTATGTAACTTGAATATTGCCATCATCATATTTGTTTTATTTTCCGCATTTGTAATATTATCAATCACTTGAATAATCAATGGTTTTCCTATTAACATTTTAAAAATTCCACTTATGCTGAACCATCTGTTATTTCCATTTGTTGTCATCATTTGGTATAATATAATAATTATTTTTATTATATTATTTATATCAATTTTATTTTTAATTGGCGCAGCATGTATAGGTGACACCTACTTGGGGATTACCTACACATGCGGATGTTTGCCAAGTGCATACCCCATCAGGAAAATAATAGTTACTGGTGCCTAACTGTTGAGAGCACCAGTCACAAATCCATTCACAGCCTGTTCCGGATCCAACTGAAAAATGAATACACGTTTGAGATTTAAGTGTTTTTTGCACTGCACAGAATTCCTCCTTTAATTCGGGATGTTTAGAACCAGCAAGAGCAAGAGACGAGAACAAAGCAAACAGTAATGAAGTAAAAAATTTCATTGTTATATATTAGTATGATATTATCTTTTTATGTTATTTTATAAAGTTAATAACTAAAATAATATCTAAAATAATATATATATGGCATCACCAAATCAAAATCCAATAATTACTCCTAAATTTCGTGTAGGCGACATAGCATATATACACGATTTAATAGATAATTACGGTAGAAAAACCCCGGTTCGCGTATTTTATAGAATTGATGGAATAGGTGAACTTGACGGAAACCCGATTCTTTATAATGTTACATGCTTAAATAGTACTCCACCCAATATAACAAGAACACTACGTATCACTTACTTGGATTCTAGAGCAACGTTAAAACCAGCTGGGGCTATAAATTCTGCTGGACCAAACGGAGGACGTAAATCTTTTCATCACCTAAAAAAACGAAAATCTGGAAAAACAAGAAAATTAAAAAAAACACGAAGGAATAAAAGAAAAAGGAGAATATAAAAATACAAATTAAAATTGATTTTATTTTTATATGTAAAATACATCAATACACAAAACAACATACAAGAGACACAACAATGGTTAAAATCTGCTCTGAAACTTATCCAAAACAATGCGAAGAAAAATACAAAGAATATATTGAAATCTTCCCGTTTCCTTTAAGTTGTTTCCAAAAATATTCTATCGAAGCAATTGTAGAGGGACACCACGTGCTGATTTCCGTGCCTACAGGCTCGGGAAAAACCCTACCAGGTATTTTCGCTATTCATTATTTTACTGGGATAGGAAAAAAAGTGATTTACACCAGTCCAATCAAGGCACTTTCAAATCAAAAATACCATGAATTTACTCAAAAATTCCCTGGTATTTCAGTTGGTCTTATTACTGGTGATATTAAATTAAATCCGGAAGCTCAAGTCTTAATCATGACTGCGGAGATCCTGGAAAACACTTTATATATGAAAAAACAAAAAACAACAACAACTAATTCCTTATTAGTGTTTGACATGGATTTCGAAACCGAGTTGGGTTGCGTTATTCATGACGAGGTCCATATGATTAATGATGCATCCAGAGGTCATACTTGGGAAAACATGATCTTAATGATGCCACTGCACATACAGATGGTAATGCTTTCTGCTACGCTGGACTGTCCAGAAAAATTCGCATTATGGGTAGAAAATCGTCACGCCAATAGTGAAATTAAAAAACAAGTCTATTTATCTACTTCAACTACGCGTATTGTGCCTTTAACCCATTATTGTTTCATTACAACAACCCAAGGTATTTACAAGGCGATCAAAAAGGACGAAGTATTAGAAAAGGAAATCAAAAATACCGTTAATAAACTGCATGTTATTCAAAGTGCGACGGGTGAATTTAATGAACCAACGTATCACAAGATTTATAAAATGTTAAATCTTTTTGAACAAAAACAAGTATGGGTCAAACGCCAACATGTTTTAAACGAAGTTTGTCGTTTCATGGTGGAAAACAATATGCTACCAGCAGCGTGTTTTATCATGTCAAGAAAACAAATTGAACAAGCTGCGAAAGAAGTAAATGTCGTTTTACTGGAGGACGATTCAAAAATACCATACACAATTCGTCGTGAATGTGAGCAATTGTTACGTCAAAAGTTACCCAACTACCAAGAATACCTTGAATTACCAGAATACAACAATTTGGTCGCATTATTAGAAAAAGGTATTGCAGTTCATCATAGTGGTTGTATGCCGATATTGAGAGAAATCGTGGAAATATTATTCGAAAAAGGATATATTAAATTATTATTCTGCACCGAAACATTCTCGGTTGGATTAAATATGCCAATAAAAACGGTTTTATTCACAGATCTAACTAAATTTGACGGAACAAATAACCGCATGTTTTATTCACATGAATATATGCAAACTGCTGGACGTGCAGGTCGTCGTGGTATTGATACTGTAGGTCACGTAATTCATTTGAATAATTTATTCAGAAATACGAATCTTCCTGATTACAAACTGATGATGAATGGTAAGCCTCAAACATTAGTAAGTAAATTCAAGACATCGTATAATTTATTATTAAATCTGATTGAAACAGGTGATCAAAACATATTACAATTCTGTGAAAAATCAATGATTCAGGATGATATTGTAAATCATTTGAATGAGACCTTTAAAAATATAAGTAAACTTGAAGAAGATGCACAGAAAATGGAATGTCAAATGGAATACATGAAAACTCCGAGAGAAGTCGTAGAAAAATATATTGACGCTCTGGAAAAAGTCAATGTAAGTGCGAATAAAAAACGCAAAGAATTGCAAAAGGAAATCCTGCAAATAGAAGATTCATACAAGAATATAAGTAATGATAAATCCACAGTGCAAAAATTAAACAGTAAAATCAAAGAAATCGAAAAAGAAAAACAGAGTTATGAGAATACAAAGGGTTATCTTAACGGACACGTTTATGTATTAGCCGAATTATTAAAAAGGGAAAGATTTCTAATTAAAAATGAAAATGACGAATTATCTTTAACTGAAATTGGTTTTATTGCATCTCATTTGAGAGAAGTCCATTGTATAATATTTGGTAAATTAATTCATGAAAATAAACTTACTAATTTATCGACCGAAGAACTAATTGCATTATTTAGTTGTTTCACAAATATTACTGTGGGTGATGATTTGAAAACATTTCGACCATATTCGAGTATTAAATCTTTACTCGAAGAGATTGATAAAGAAATGATTTATTATCAGGAATTTGAAAGTAATTATCGAATCAATACAGGTATAGAATATTTAATACACTATGATTTAATAACTGCTGTAAAAAACTGGATTTTGTGCGAATCAGCTGGAGACTGTAAAAATCTCATTAAAAGTCTTGAAAAAGAAAAAGGAATCTTTTTGGGAGAATTTATCAAAGCCATATTAAAGATTCACAACATTTCGACTGAAATGGAAAAAATAGCCGAAAGTATTGGAAATCTTGAGCTTCTACAAAAACTTAAAGAAATCCCGGGTTTAATATTGAAATTTGTTGCAACAAATCAGTCTTTATACGTTTAAAAAGAGAAATAATTTAAACAAATCATTTTATATAAATTATAAATGAAAATTTGCTTTCATATAACGTTCTATAATTTACCTGATCGGTTACATTATTTTAATTATCTTTATCAAATTCTCAAGGAAGTAAATAAATATCCGCATGAAACGGATGTATATATACACACGAACGCTGGGTTCCCTTTTCAAAATTTACCAAAAAACACCAACGGAAAGACTCGGGTCATTGTCCATGATTTTACATTAAGTAATATTGATTATTTAACATGGTCATGTCGGTCTTTTTTAAATGATCAGAAGGACGATTACGATATTTTTATGTATAGTGAGGACAATATATTAATACCTGCTGAGGCGATTCAATACTGGTTAAATCACAAGGATAATGTTGTCAAATATAAATTTAATCTTGGATTCTTGCGTGTTGAAGTTGATGGTAATGATAATGTATATTTACTGGATATTATTCGAAAAATGGATCCAAATAGAACCATTACAATTGGTAGTAATATTTATATAATCAACGATATTAATCCTTATTGTAGTTTTTGGATCTATGATAAGAACGAGTTTCATAATTTTTTAAAGTCGGGATATTATTTTGGTAATGGAAATATAGTGGGATATGGAATTCGAGAAGCGAGTGCAGTCGGTCTTCACGGATATCTAATGAAGCATTACAGGAATACAATTATTCCATGTAAAAACGGTGAATTGGATGAATCATGCAAGATATATTATTTTGAAAATTCCCATTTATATCGCCACGATATATGTAATTCTTCCACTATTTTATTCAAGGATGCAATTAGTAAGTAAAAAGAGTTGAGAATCTATGTATATATATTTGCAAAATTCAAATATATATAACAACATGCGTATTTTATCATGGCTGATGTAAATCCTGGCAAATCATGGCTGATGTAAATCCTGGCAAATCATGGCTGATGTAAATCCTGGCAAATCATGGCTGATGTAAACCTTCAGAGAATTCCCCAAAATAAC
>Ga0078894_10001323_pt1 | contig 18324 bp, 15 predicted proteins | sample LauGreSu1BDMLBSD_2_FD_67506 | JGI IMG/M metagenome (GOLD analysis project Ga0078894, IMG submission 67506) | Freshwater lake microbial communities from Lake Michigan, USA - Su13.BD.MLB.SD (version 4) (version 4) | ecosystem: Environmental > Aquatic > Freshwater > Lake | place: Lake Michigan... | reverse complement strand
TGGTTGCCATCGTGGTTGGTCATGACCACCCAAGCGCGCGTCGCGGGGCGCCCCAACGGCCTGATCGCGTTTTTCACTCGATAACACGGTCGGACGCGAGCGTGATTTGTGAATTGTGGATGAATCGGCCGGAATCGGTCGAACCCATTCGCGCAGGCCCGACCCCGTCGGCCGCGCCGAGCGTGGCGCGGCATCTCCGCCGGACAGGGCCACTACCTCAGGAGAGTTTCCATGGATGCGATCAACACCGTCAAGGGCTGGGTGCGTGAGTTCATCGATGTGGCGATCCTCTTCATCGCCGTCGGCGTCGTGGCGCAGATCATCTTCGGCTCCGAGGTGCCGTTCTTCGCGGGCATCACCCAGAACCTGATGGAGTTCATCAAGAGCATCGGCAGCAACGGCGTCGTCGGCCTGATCGCGCTCTTCGTGATCATCTGGGTGTTCAACAAGAACAAGGTCACCTCGACCAACAACTGAGCCTGGCGACCCGCCGGCTCCGTGCCTGACAAGATTCAATGACGACACGCGCGCGCGGCCCGAAGGCCGCGCGCGCGTGGTTTTGCCGGCGTATGCGACGGGGGCCGGAAGCGAACGGAGAGGCAGATGGGCCTGATGCGAGCGCGGGCGGCACCCCGATCGCGTGTGTTCGTATCGTCAACCCGGCGGCAAGTCGGCCTTGCGGATGCTCAGCCCTCCAGACAGACAGCACCAGGCCGACGGCGGGGTCTCGAAATTCTCGCATGTTCGCACGCATCGGAGACAGGCGCCGCGCTCGTCTTGGCGGGGGAGCAATTCCACCGATCATGCGGTGTCGCGGAGGGGAGTGGGAGTTGATGCGACGCCGATCCGATCGACCACACGCACGCGCCGCCCCCAAGGGCGCTGATTTTGCTTCATTTCATGCGGATTTCCCCGTAGATTTGACGGCTGCACATCGTCGCCTCTCGCACGCAATCCATCGGAGCACACATGAAGAACCGCACCTCGACCGCCGCCCTCGCCCTCTGCGGGATCGGCCTCTGCATGATCGGCATCGCAAACCTCGCCCAGCTCGCAACGCCCGCGCAGGCGGCCGTCGCGCCGAGCGCCGCTTCGGCGATCGCGGCGGCGGCGAGCACGCAGGCCGGCCCGACCGTGGTCTGGTACGGCAGCTACGGCGGGCTCTACGGCAGTTCTGTGGGAGGCGCGGTGCTTCGCGCGTGGTCCGACGGCACGGTGGAGCTCAAGAAGATCGCGATCTTCGCCGCCAGCGCTGGCACGGGCGACCCCTGCGCGCCGACGCTCCCGTGCTCGAGCCCGTGGATCGTCATCTCGTCCCCCACGGCCGGCTACCGCGCCGCCGCCGACATCAATGCGGACGAGTCCGTGGACGGCGTCGACCTCGCCTCGATCCTCGGCAACTGGGGCGCCGCGCCGCGCGTGCCGTTTCCTGCGAGCGACTGCCCGCTCGGCCTCGTCAATCCCTGACGCCGGCCGCGCTGCGCCGGCATTGCGGGAAACTCGGTGAACTCTGCGCGCCGCCTTCAGCCGCGTATCCCCTAGGTACGCTGCCGCCTCCCAGTTTGTGGAGTCCCGCCTCGATGCGCCTCACGCCCGCCACCCTGCTCGCATCGCTCCTCGCCACGCTCTGGGCGTCGCTTCCCGCCGCCGCGGAGCCGCCCGACCTCGCCCGCAGCGTCACCGGCGCGGCCGCCCGCGTGCGCACGCTCGAGCTGCGCGCCGGCACCTCGCGCGATGCGCTCGACCAGCACATCTGGCGCGCGTTTGGTCCTGATCCCGCGTCGCCACGGCTGCTTCGCATCGAGGACTCGGCGGCGAAGCGAACCACGATCAGCGACGGCGTGCGCGCGATCGTGATCGACGAGGCCACGCGGACCTTCCGCGAGGTGAAGCCCGAGGACGCCGCGGCGAGCGCACAGGACTGGTGCATCGCGAGCCTCCGCAGCGCGGGACTCGCGCCATCGGCGCAGGTCCGGGACGGCTTCACCTACGAGCGCGCGGGCGAGGAGACGCTTGATGGCCATCCGTGCGACATCGTGCGCGAGCGCGTCTCCACCACGACCGTCGTCGAGATCGCGGGCGGAACGCACACCGTCCCCGTCCGCGCGCTGAACACCTACGCGATCTCGCGCACGGACGGCCTGCCGCGCCGGTTCGAGCAGCGGATCGGATCAAGCCTCGACCGCCCGGACCTCGACCCTCCCACCAGCTCCCATCTCTCGATTCTCTCGGTCGACGCCGAGATCCCAGCGGCGCGGTTCACGCTCCCGACCGCCGAGGAGCTGGAGGCGCGGGGATACGCGCGCGCCAAGCCGCCGGAGCGCCCGAAACCGCCTGCGCCCCGCGGCCGGGTCGCCGTCGGCTCGGCCGCACCCGACTTCACGCTCAGGGACCTCGACGGCCGCGAGGTCGCCCTCGGCTCGCTGCGCGGCAAGGTCGTGGTCCTCGACTTCTGGGCGTCGTGGTGCGGACCCTGCAAGCGCGCGATGCCGTTCCTCGAGGAGATCCACCGGGCCTACGAGTCCGACCCCGCCACGAAGGGCAAGGTCGTCGTCCTCGGGATGAACACGAGCGAGTCCGACGCGGCCGACGCCCGTCGCGTGATCAAGGAGAAGGCGCTGACCTACCGGACGCTTCTCGACGCGGATGCGACCTCGTTCGCCTACGGCGTCACGGGCCTGCCGGCGCTCTTCGTCATCGACACCGAGGGCCGCGTGACCGTGAGCGACGAGGGCTTCGGCGCCGAGGGATTCGGCGAACGCATGCGGAGCGCGATCGACGCGGCCCTCAAGTCGCCGGCTCGGTAGCCGGCGCGGCAGGCCTCACGGCGCCTGCCATCGACCCGACTTCGCGGAGCTCCCCTTCGCAAGGTGGACCGGGTACTTCTCCGCGTTCCGCGCGAGCTTCGCCTCGACGGCCCTCGCGACATCGATGCGCGCGACCGCCGCGAACTCGAGGAGCAGGATCATCACATCGCCGACCTCCTCCTCGACCTCCGCGCGGGTGCGCGGGTCGTCGAGCACCGCTCCGGAGGCGTCGTTCCTCACCCAGCGGAAATGGTCCATGAGCTCGCCCGCCTCGACGGCGACCGCCATCGCGAGGTTCTTCGGATCATGGAACTGCTGCCACTCGCGCTCGGCTGCGAAGGCGAGGATCTTCTCCTGGAGCCGCGCGATGTCGGAGGCCTGATGCATGCGGCGCAGTCTACCCACGGCAAAATCCGGTTTCGGCGCTTCGTCCGCTTCGCTCGCTCCGAATCGGAGCCATACTCGCGGACCCCATGCTCGGAACACTCGGCTCAGCGTCGCTCGTGGCAACCTCGCTCCTCCACGCCACCGCGCCTAAAGCGCCGGGCGCGGGCGACCGCCCGAACATCCTCGTCGTGGTCCTCGACGACCTCGGCATCGACCAGATGGCGTTCCCGCCGTTCGGATGGAACGCAGCTCCAGAGGCGCCGGCCATGCCTGTCCTGGCCGAGATCGCTGCGAAGGGCGTGAGCTTCCGCAACTTCTGGGCGACCCCCGAGTGCTCGCCGTCGCGCGCGGCGATGCTCACGGGCCGCCACAGCTTCCGCACGGGCGTCGTCACGGCGATCGTCGATCCGATGCTTCCGGCCGTGCAGCTGCACCCATCGGAGGTCACGCTGCCGAAAATCCTGCGGCCCGCCGGATATGTCTCGGGCATGCTCGGCAAGTACCACCTCGGCGGCACACCGGAGAACGCGCCTCCCGGGTACGCCTACGAGGCGCCTGGCCGCCGAGTGTCGTGTCGATCGACGGCGGCCAGGCGCCGGTCGGGACCTTCGACTGCGGCTCCATCGGCGGGATCGGCGTCACCGGCGCCGCGTGCTTTCCCGACGGGACCTGCCGAGAGGGACTGCACCCGCTCGACGCGATGGCGCTCGGCGGCACTCCGCTGCTCACCGCGGACGGCGAGCTCGCGACCTCGTGCGTCGACGCCCGGTGCGGCGCGATCGACTTCACGCTCGAGAACGCCTACTACGCGTGGCCGCGCACCGTCACGACGCCGGCGTCCGCGGAGCTCCTGCCCGCGCCGCACCGCGAGTACCTCACCGGCTTCGTCAGCCGCCGCAGCGCCGAGTGGATCGACACCGCCCGCGCGACCGGCCGCCCGTGGCTCGCCTTCGCGACGCACTCGGCCGCACACACGCCGATCCAGCCGCCGCCGCCGCTCCTCACCGGCCCGGCGGCGAACGGCGTGTCCTGCGCGCTCAGCGGCCCCGGGTTCCGCCAGCAGTACAAGCTCATGGCCGAGGCGCTCGACCGGTCGATCGGCGACATGCTCGTCGACCTCGGGCTCGGCAGCTTCGAGGGCGGGTCGTTCGTCCTCGGCGACCTCGCCGCGGCGAACACGATGCTCGTCGTCGTCAACGACAACGGCACCTACGCGCTGAATGTGCTGCCGCCCTTTTCGCCCACCCGGTCGAAGCAGACCGTCTACGAGACCGGTGTCCGCTCTCCGTGCATTGTCGCCGGGGCGCGCGTGAACGCCCCGGGCCGCGCCGTCGACGCGGCCGTGTCGATCGTCGACCTCTTCGGGCTGATCGCCGACGCCGCCGGCGTCGACTGGACCTCCGTGAACGCGCCGGGCCGGCTGATCGACTGCCGTCCCATGATGCCGTACCTCGAGAATCCGGGGCAGAAGCCGATCCGCGAGTACCAGTTCGCGATGTATGCGCAGGGGCAGTTCGTGCCGGGCGAGGTCGGACCGTGCGTGGTGAGCGGCGCCGTGATCGACGGGCTCATCACGAGTCCCGAGCTCTGCGCCGACAACGGCGGCTGCTGGCTCGGCGGCTCGAGCGCGTCGCCGTATCCCGTGCAGGACTACTGCGATGTCATCTCGACCGATCTCACGGCGAGCCCGATCGCCTGCGGCGGCGCGAGCTACTGCCCCTTCCCGCCCTCGATGGCCGACCAGTGCCCGGCCGGGACCACGCCGCTCGTTCCTCCGACGGTGACGCAGTACGCGACGCGGCGCGGGCAGTACAAGCTCGTCGTGCAGGTGCTGCCGATATGCCTCGAGCCGAACGACTGCACCGTGCGGCTCTACCGGCTCGCCGAGCCATCGGCGCCGAACGAGCCCGGGATCGAGGGGCAGGACGGCTCGGCCGGCGTCTGGAACCCGTTCACCGATGTGATGCCGGCCGAGGCCGCCACCGCCTACACCGCCCTCAAGGACGAGCTGATCGAGCTCCTCCTCTCGGAGCGGTACTCCCCCGCCGACGGCAACCTCGACGGCGTGATCGACGGCCGCGACCTCGCCCACCTGCTTGACGAGTGGGGATCGATGGGGTTCTGGGATGCGACGCGCGACGGCGTCGTCGGAAGCGACGACCTTTCCATGCTCTTCGATTCATGGGGCCCGGTGCCGCTCACGACCGTGCTCGTGCCGCCGTGCCTCCTCGCGGACGACGATCCGATCGTCCGAGACTACCTCTTCGACGGCAGCCTCGCCGACGAGGCGGGAAGCGGCTCCGACGCGATCTCGCTCGGTGGCGCCGTGCTGAACGGCGCGTACCTCTTCCAGGGAGGCGCCGGACTGAAGGTGCCCGTGGCGGGCGAGGACTGGAGCGACTTCGACATCTCGATGCGCGTCCGCCTCACTGGCTCGAGCTCGAAGCTGAACAAGCTCGTCGACCTCTTCGATCGCACCGAGGACCGTGGCCTCTACCGGGACCAGGCGGGCGCGCTGTTTCAGCTGCTGCCGCCGTTCAGTCCGGCGAGCTGGCGAATCGTCCCGGTGGGCGCCTCGTCGATCCTCCGCTACGCGCGCGACGCGGCGTCGCGCACGGTGTCGCTGTGGATCGACGGGGAGCTGCAGTGGTCGCAGGACGATCCGAAGGGTCTCGCGATCCCGCCGAGCGACGGATTCGTCACGTTCTTCTCCGACGACACGGTCACCGGCTCGCAGGAGAACTGCGCCGGGCTCGTCGACTGGATCCGGATCCGCAGCCGCACCGCCGGATGATCGGCGCCCGCGAGCGGGGCGCGGCCGCCGCTACACTCGCCGCGCCATGCCGTCGACCACCCCCACCCGCGCCTACGCGGCGCAGTCCCCGACCTCCCCGCTCGCCCCCCACGCGATCGAGCGCCGCGCGCCCCTTGCGAGCGATGTGGAGATCGACATCCTCTTCTGCGGCGTCTGCCACAGCGACCTCCACTTCGCGCGGAACGAGTGGGGATTCACGCAGTATCCGGTCGTACCCGGCCACGAGATCCTCGGCCGCGTGACCCGCGTGGGCGCGAAGGTGACGAAGTTCAAGGTCGGCGATCTCGCGTCGGTCGGCTGCCTCGTCGACAGCTGCCGCGCGTGCGCCCACTGCAAGGGAGGCCTCGAGCAGTACTGCACCGGTGGCGCGACCTTCACCTACAACGGCGAGGACAAGCACCTCGGCGGCATGACCTTCGGCGGCTACTCGGAGAAGGTCGTCGTCGACGAGGCCTTCACGCTGAAGGTGCCCGCGAACCTCGATCCGGCCGCTGCGGCGCCGCTCCTCTGCGCGGGCATCACGACCTGGTCGCCGCTCAAGCACTGGAAGGCCGGTCCCGGCAAGAAGGTGGGCATCGTCGGCCTCGGCGGCCTCGGCCACATGGGGGTGAAGTTCGCGCGCGCGCTCGGCGCGCACACGGTGCTCTTCACGACCTCGCCGGGGAAGGTCGCCGACGGGCTGCGCCTCGGTGCGCACGAGGTGGTGATCTCGAAGGACGAGGCGGCGATGGCGAAGCACGCGTCGAGCTTCGACCTCATCGTCGACACGGTCTCCGCGGACCACTCGCTCGACGCGCTCATGGCGCTCGTCAAGCTCGACGGAACGATGTGCATGGTCGGCGTGCCGCCGAATCCGCAGCAGATCGCGGCGTTCAGCGTCATCCTCCCGCGGAGGAACCTCGCCGGCTCGTGCATCGGCGGCATCGCCGAGACGCAGGAGATGCTCGACTTCTGCGGCACGCATGGCATCGCATGCGACATCGAGCGGATCCGCATGGACCAGATCAACGAGGCCTACGAGCGCATGCTGAAGAGCGATGTGAAGTACCGCTTCGTGATCGACATGGGCTCCCTCAAGTCCTGACATCCGCTGCTGAGTTCGGTGCACGGCACGTGCCGCCCAGTGCCTGGCACTGGACGGCACGTGCCGCGCACCAACCGGCGCCCGGTCTGCGGCCAGCCAGCAGCCGCGGAGGCCTCGGTGTCAGACCTGCACGGCACATGCCATGCAGTGCCTGGCACTGAACGGCACGTGCCGTGCACCGGGTTCAGCGGCAGCGGCCCCAGCGGGCGAGCAGCAGCGCGAGGTCCGTGGCGTCCACATCCGAGTCGTCGTCGATGTCGCCGGCGAGCTTGCCGGCGTTTGCGAGGCCCCATCCGTCGAGCACCGCAGCCAGGTCGCCGCCATCGACAGTCCCGTCGAGGTTCGCATCGGCGATGCACTGGCACTCGTCCGGCACTGCGTCGCGGTTGACATCCTGCGCTCCCGCGGCCAATTCGCATGCGTCGCCGAGCCCGTCCGCATCGCAGTCCGCCTGACCCGGATTCGCGATCGCGGGGCAGTTGTCGACCTCGTTCAGCAGTCCATCGCCGTCGAAGTCGGGGTAGCAGCCGACGCAGCTCGTGCCGCCGCAGTTGCCCCCGAGATCGACCCAGCTCGAGCTGCCCTGCGCATCGACCTGCGAGCCGTAGGTCACGGTGTTGCCGCAGATGATCGATCCGCTCACCGACGAGACCCCGTCGTACATGTACACGCCGCCACCGAGGCCGGACTGTGCCGTCACCGCGTTGCCGGAGATCGTCACGCCGTCGAGCGACATCGAGGCGAACTGGAAGATGCATATGCCACCACCACTCGACCCTGCGGAGTTTCCTCGGATCGTGCATCCGCTGAACACGCTGTGGCTCGGCGCAAGCCCCCGCCACATGAATACACCCCCGCCGTAACCGGCGGTCGGAGCCCAGTTCCCCTCGATCGCACAATCCGTGAAGGTCGGATTCGAACCCTCGATATGGACGCCGCCTCCCTGCGAGAGCGGCCCATACGCGGCGTTCCCGACGATCCGGCAGCGGGTGAAGGTCGAGTTCGACCGGCTCAGGTGCACTCCGCCGCCGCGCGTCTGGTAGTCCCACCCCTGTCCGAAGTTCCCCGTTACGGTGCAGTTCACGAATTGCGGGCTCGACTTGCTCACATAGATCCCACCTCCGTAGGCGGCCGGGCCGTAGATCGCCCCGTTGCGGACGACGAGATTCTCGAAGACGGTGCCCGGACCTTCGCCCCAGATGGCCTCGATCACTCGACGCTGTCCCTGGGCATCGAGGACCGTCGTCGGCGCTCCTGACGAATCCACCGCGCCGCGCAGGGTGACGGCCTTTCCGAGGGCCCGAACCGGCTCGGAGAGCGGGTACACGCCGGCTGCAATCTCGATGACATCCCCTGGTGCGGCAGCGTCGATCGCAGCCTTGATGCTCGGGTAGTCGCAGCCGGAAGGGCAGACCGTCAGGGTCGCGCCGCGCACGCGCGCAGCTGCGAGCCCGGCAACGACGACGAGGAACACAGGCAAGATCCGGCGCATCGGGACAACGTAGCCGCCCGCCCCCGCTCCACCAAGGCGGCCGAGCCCGAAGCCCCCTTGCGGGACACGGATATACAGATATACTGATCTGTGTTTCCAAAGGAGCACGCATGGCCGCCTCTCCCTCGACCTCCCACATCCCCCGCGCGGACACGCAGGGGGACTACGCGCTCAACCACGCCATGATCGACGGTGCCGAGGCCCGCGCCGCAGCCGAGTACGCCCTGCATTTCGGCGAGCCAGGCTTCACCGACCCGTCCGGTCTCTCCATCACCCAGCGCTACGCCGGCTACACGGCGGACGACCAGACTGCGTGGCGCTCGCTGTTCGCGAAGCAGGAGCCCCATCTGGCTGCCAACGCCAGCCGCGTCTGGCTCGACGGCGCGCGCGCGATCGGACTCAACGGCGACGCCATCCCCAATCTCTCGGCGATCAACCGGAACCTCCGCAGCCTCACCGGCTGGCAGTCGCGCGCCGTGCCCGGATATGTCGCGGCGCGGCCGTTCTTCGCCTGCCTCGCGCGGCGCGAGTTCCCCACCACCGTCGTCATCCGCCCGAAGGACCGCCTCGACTACCTTCCCGAGCCCGACATCTTCCACGATGTTTTCGGCCATGTGCCGCTCCACGCCGACTTCGCGTTCGCCGAGTTCCTGCAGGAGTACGGGCGCGCCGCGCTCGTGGCGACCGACGCCCACACCGAGCGGCTCGCGCGGCTCTTCTGGTACACGGTCGAGTTCGGCCTCGTCCGCGAGGATGGGCGCCTGAAGGTCTACGGCGCCGGGCTCATCAGCTCGCCCGGCGAATCGCGCCACTGCCTCGCGTCCCCGGATGTCGACAGGCGCCCCTTCGACCTCGAGGCCGCGTGCGCGACGCCCTTCCAGATCGACCGCTACCAGCCCACGCTCTTCGTCCTCGAGTCGTTCGAGGAGCTCCGCGACGCGATGCGCGCGTACGCCGCGCGCGTCCGTGAGGAATCCGCACGCCCAGCCCCTCCGGGAATCCACGCATGACCACCGCCCTGCCCATCGCACCGCTCTTCCGTTCCGCCGACCCGCTCGCGCTCGCCGACATCGACCATGTCCGGCTCCATGTCGGCAACGCCAAGCAGGCGGCGTTCTTCTACGCCCACGCCTTCGGCTTCCAGGTCGAGCAGTTCAGCGACCTCACCACCGGATCGCGCGACGAGGCGTCCTACCTCCTCACGCAGGGGAACATCCGCCTCGTCCTGACGAGCGGCCTCCACGAGTCGCACGCGGCCTGCCAGGAGGTCGCGAAGTACGGCGACGGCGTGAAGGACATCGCGTTCACCGTGCGCGACGCGGAGGCCGCCTACCGCCAGGCGCTCCGCAACGGCGCCGAGAGCGCGCACGAGCCGGTCGAGTACGCCGACGAGTCCGGCACGGTCGTGCGGGCTGCGATCCGGACCTTCGGTCGCTGCATCCACACCTTCGTCTCGCGCCGCGGCGGATACGAGCTCGGCAAGGTGAGGGCGGGATCCGCGTTCATGCCGGGCTACGCGCGCGTCGGCGAGTTCCCGCTCAACGCCTACAACCTCGCGTATCCCTGCGGCCTCCACTGCGTCGACCACTGCGTCGGGAATGTCGGCCTCGGCGGCATGAACCACTGGGTGCGCTGGTACTCCGAGGTCCTCGGGTTCGGCCTCTTCAAGCACTTCGACGACAAGGACATCTCGACCGAGTACTCCGCGCTCATGTCGAAGGTGATGGACTCGGGCTCCGGGCTCATCAAGATCCCGATCAACGAGCCCGCCGAGGGCCGGCGGAAGAGCCAAGTGCAGGAGTACCTCGACTTCACGCAGGGCGTGCCTGGCGTCCAGCACCTCGCGTTCCGCTGCAACGACGCGCTCGAGACCGTCGCCGAGCTCCGCCGCCGCGGCGTCGACTTCCTGCGCCTCCCCGACACCTACTACGAGAAGGTCTGGGACCGCGTCGAGGGCGAGATGCACGCGCATGTCGTCGAGGACCACGCGCGAATCCGCGAGCTCGGCATCCTCGTCGACGCCGACGACGAGGGCTACCTCCTGCAGCTCTTCACGATGCCGCTCCAGGACCGGCCCACGCTCTTCATCGAGATCATCTGCCGCCGCGGCTCGCAGAGCTTCGGCAAGGGCAACTTCCGCGCGCTCTTCGAGAGCCTCGAGCTCGAGCAGGCGCGCCGGGGCAACCTCTGAGACGCCTCCCCGATCCACCGCTGAAACACGCAGAAAGCACGACGATGCCCTACTACATCCAGCGCGGCAACCTCCCCGACAAGCGGCATGTGCAGTTCTTCCGCCCCGACGGCGCGCTCTACAGCGAGGAGGTCTTCGGCACCGAGGGATTCTCCGGCCCGACGAGCACGCTCTACCACATCCATCCGCCGACGCAGGTGAGCGGATGGAAGCCCCTCCACTCCACCGCGCCCCAGTATGTCGAGACCGACATCCTCCGCATGCGCCACATGAAGGGCTGGAACTTCCGGGCGAAGGGCGATCCGGTCTCCGGCCGCGTGGTGCTCCTCGGCAACTCCGATGTCGAGATGTCGATGTGCCAGCCGGACGAGCGGATGCACTACCACTACAAGAACGCGCAGGGAGACGAGTGCCTGTTCGTCCACTTCGGCTCGGGCGCCGTGCACACGATGTTCGGCACGCTCCGGTTCCGCGCGCGCGACTTCATCGTGATCCCGCGCGGCACGATCTACTCGATGGAGTTCGACCGCCTCGCCGACGACGACCGCCCCGCGGGCGTCTCGCGCGAGGAGATGCCGTACGGGAAGTTCGTCTGCTTCGAGGCGGTCAACGGCTCGCACATCCAGCCGCCGCCGCGCTATGTCGCGAAGAAGTCCTCGCAGTTCCTCGAGGACGCGCCCTACTGCGAGCGCGACCTGCGCGTGCCGCAGATGCCGCTCACGGTCGACGAGCTCGGCAGCTTCGAGGTCCGCATCAAGGCCCTCGGACGCATGCACAGCTACGACTTCGGCTACCACCCGCTCGATGTCGTCGGCTGGGACGGCTGCTACTACCCGTACTGCTTCAACGCAGACGACTTCCAGCCGATCGTCGGCATGGTGCACCTGCCGCCGCCGATCCACCAGGTCTTCGACGCGCACAACTTCGTCATCTGCGCGTTCTGCCCGCGGCCGCTCGACTTCCATCCGCGGGCGATCCCGATCCCGTACAACCACTCGAACATCGACTCCGACGAGGTCATGTACTACGTGATGGGCGAGTACAAGGCCCGGCGCGGGATCGGCGTCGGCTCGATCTCGCTGCACCCCCTCGGGATCCCGCACGGTCCGCACCCGGGCACGGTCGAGCAGTCGCTCGGGAAGACCCACACCGACGAGATGGCCGTGATGTGCGACACCTTCCGGCCGCTCCTCCCGACGAAGGCCGCGGTCGAGCTCGACGATCCCGAGTACCCGGAGAGCTGGAAGGACGAGCACTTCAAGCGGCTCGCGCGGTACATCCCCGGCGCCGCGCCGCGGCCGGAGCGGGTGTGACCCCCGCGGAGCGTCCCGGAACCCGCGATCGCTCCCCCGCAGGCGCGGGAACCCGCGGCCGATTCGCGCGGTTTCTCGACGCTTCCGCCCCCGAAGTCCGATCCTAGAACCGATCCCCACGCCCCCGTGGGGTATCTTTTCGGCTCGCGCCCCTCCCGGCGCGCGCCAGGCACCCGCACGACGCATTTCCGAGGATCGACCATGTCCGATCGCACCATCGCCAACGAGTATGTCCCGACCGAGCGCGAGCAGGCCTTCCTGGCCAAGGTCGAGGACACGCGCCACGAGCGCAACATCATCAACGGACTCGCGCCGTTCCTCGAGGAGCGCGTGCCTGAGGACATGCTGGGCCTCTACACGCCGACCGAGCTCGTCCAGCTGCGCGTCCTGAAGGGCACCGATCGCGACCTCGAGAAGCGCATGCCGGTCAAGGTCACGCGCCACTACTTCGACCTCGCGAAGCAGAGCGCCCCGATCCGCCGCATCGTGAAGGCCGATCCCGCCGAGACGATGGACCTCGCCGGCTCCGAGGACCCGGGCTTCCAGATGGACTACAGCCCCGTCGAGGGCATGCTGCACAAGTACGAGATGGGCCTGCTCTATGTCGTCTCGACCTGCTCGGCGCACTGCCGCTTCTGCTACCGCGAGGAGCTGATCGCGCGCAAGGAGATCAAGCGCCAGGACGGGACCGTCGCGAAGAAGGGCCTCGCGAACATCCCCGAGGTCATCCCCTACATCAAGGCGTTCAACGCGGCCGTCGCCGCGAACGGCGGCCGCCATCCGGTCTGCGGCCGCGAGAAGCTCCGCGAGATCCTCATGTCGGGCGGCGACCCGATGGTGCTCAACAACTCGAAGATCGCCGCGTGGCTCGCCGCGCTCGCCGAGGCGGGCGTCGAGTCGATCCGCATCGGAACCAAGGAGATGGCCTTCTACCCCGAGCGCTTCGACGACGCGTTCGTCGCCATGCTCGACGAGTTCCACAAGTCCTACCCGGAGGTCGGGCTGCACATCGTCGTGCACTTCGAGCACCCGGACGAGTTCCTCGCGAAGGACGCGGGCGGCGAGTACATCCGCAACGGCCAGGGCTTCCTCCAGTGGGTGCCCGCGACCGGCGCCGCCATGCGCCGGCTCGCGCAGCGCGGCTGGCTCAGCGTCGAGAACCAGGCGCCCATCATGAAGGGGATCAACGACGACCCCGACGCGCTTCGCATCCTCCAGCGCGAGTTCAAGCGCGCCGGCGGCGAGAACCACTACTTCTTCTGCGGCCGCGACATCATCGCCTACCGAGCGTTCAATGTTCCGATCGAGCGCGCGTGGCAGATCCTCAACGAGTCGCAGAAGGGCCTCTCCGGCGTCGAGAGCCATGCGCGGCTCTCGATCACGCACTACAAGGGCAAGACCGAGGTCAACGCGGTGACCAACCAGCCGATCCCCGGCCTCAAGGGCAGCGAGAACGGCGTCGTCCTCTTCAAGATCCTCCGCAGCGCGGGCGCCGCGGCCGACAAGGGCAAGGTGTGCATCGTGGGCCGCAACCCGGAGGCGCTCTGGTTCGACGGGTTCGCCGACCGCGTGCTCTTCGACGAGGCGGGACTGTACGACTACTCGCGCGTGAAGAGCGCGCGCGTCACCCACGCCGCCCCCGCTCCCAGCTGCCGATGATCGACAAGCGCATCGCGAGCGCCCGCGAGGCGGTCGCCGACATCTTCGATGGCGCGACGATCATGGTCGGCGGCTTCGGCGAGGCCGGGAGCCCGATCGAGCTCATCCACGCGCTCATCGACCAGGGCGCGACGGGGCTCACCGTCGTCAGCAACAACACGGGCACGGGCCTCGTCGGCCTCGCGGCGCTGCTGCGCGCGGGGCGGGTGAGGAAGGTCGTCTGCTCGTTCCCGAGGACCGCGGGCTCGACGGTGTTCCCCGACCTCTACCGCGCGGGCAAGGTCGAGCTCGAGCTCGTCCCGCAGGGCACGCTCGCCGAGCGGATCCGCGCGGGTGGCGCGGGGGTGGCCGCGTTCTACACGCCGACCGCAGCGGGCACGCCGCTCGCGGACGGCAAAGAGACGCGCGTGTTCGACGGCCGCGAGCATGTGCTCGAGCACGGCCTGCGCGCCGACTTCACGCTCATCAAGGGCCGCGCGGCCGACACGCACGGCAATGTGCTCTACCACCGCACCGCGCGGAACTTCGCGCCCATGATGGCGACCGCAGCGACGGTCACGATCGTCCAGGCCGCGGAGGTGGTCGACGCCGGCGCGCTCGATCCGGAGTCGGTCGTCACGCCCGGCATCTTCGTCGACCGCGTCGTGCATGTGCCGTCGCCTGCGCTCGAGAGCGAGCTCAACGAACGAGGAGCGAGCTACCCGTGACCGCCTCCCCCACCCCGAGCGCCGCACCCGCCGGCTGGTCGCGCGACGGCATCGCCGAGCGCGTCGCGCAGGACATTCCGAACGGCTCGTATGTCAACCTCGGGATCGGCATTCCCGAGCTCGTCGCGAAGTATGTGCCCGCGGGGCGCACGCTCGTCTACCACACCGAGAACGGCCTGCTCGGCATGGGACCCTCCCCTGCCGCTGGCGGCGGCGACCCCGAGCTCATCAACGCCGGCAAGCGCCGCGTGACCATGATGCCGGGCGCCGCGTTCTTCGATCAGGCGACGAGCTTCGCGATGATCCGCGGCGGACACCTCGACCTGAGCGTGCTCGGCGCGCTCCAGGTCGCTGCCAACGGCGACCTCGCGAACTGGTCGACGGGCGCAGACGACGCGATCCCCGCCGTCGGCGGCGCGATGGACCTCGTCGCGGGCGTGAAGCGCGTCTTCGTGATGACCACGCATGTCACCAAGGAAGGCGAGATGAAGCTCGTTGAGCGCTGCAGCTACCCGCTGACCGGGCGCGGCGTGGTGACGCGCGTCTACTCGGATCTCGCCGTGATCGATGTGACGCCGCGCGGCTTCGAGCTCGTCGAGCTCGCCCCCGGCGTCGGCTTTGACTTCGTGCAGGAGCGGACGGGCGCGCCGATCCTGCGGAATCCCGCGCGCCAGGCCGGAGCCTGACATGACACCGAACGCAGCAGCCGAATCGACCACGACCGCCAGCCGCAGCGCGGAGCTCTTCGCGCGCGCGAAGAAGGTCATGCCCGGCGGCGTGAGCCGCAACACCGTGCTCTGGTCGGCGGTGCCGCCCTATGTCGCGTACGGCAAGGGCTGCCGCGTGACCGACATCGACGGCGTCACCCGCGTCGACTTCGCGAACAATGTCGCGTCGCTCATCCACGGGCACGCCTACGGGCCGGTCGTCGAGGCGGTCGCCGCGCAGCTCGCGCGCGGCACGGCGTTCATGATGGCGACCGAGCAGGAGGTCCTGCACGCCGAGCACATCTGCTCGCGCAGCGCGGGATTCGACCAGATCCGCTTCGTCAACTCGGGCACCGAGGCCGTGATGGCCGCGCTCAAGGCCGCGCGCGCGTTCACGGGGCGCCCGAAGATCGCCAAGGTCGAGGGCGCCTACCACGGCGGCTACGACTATGTCGAGACGAGCCAGGGCTCGACCCCGAAGGACTGGGGCAGCGTCGACCACCCGAACCGCGTGCCGCTTGTCCATGGCTCGCCGCAGTCGGCGATGGACGATGTCGTCATCATCCCCTTCGACGATGTCGAGCGCTCGATCGCGCTGCTCGACGAGCACAAGGGCGACCTCGCGTGCGTGCTGCTCGACCTGATGCCGCACCGCGTCGGCCTCAAGCCCGCGTCGCAGGCGTTCGTGGCGGCGATGCGAGAGTGGACGGCGAAGAACGGCGCGCTGCTCGTCCTCGACGAGGTCATCACCTTCCGCACCGAGTACGGCGGCGCGCAGCAGCGCTACGGGATCCACGGCGACCTGACCGCGCTCGGCAAGATGATCGGCGGCGGCTTCCCCGTCGGCGCGCTCGCGGGCCGCGCGGCGGTGATGGAGGTGCTGAACCCGGGTGCGCCGAAGCTGCTCTTCCCGCTTTCGGGCACCTTCTCCGCGAATCCCGTCACGATGACCGCAGGCCGCGTGGCGATGGAGCACTTCGACCAGAAGGCCGTCGCGCGCCTGAACGCGCTCGGCGACCGCGTGCGCCACGGCATCGCCGAGGCGATCGCGCGCACGAAGGCGCAGGCGAGCGTGACGGGCGGCGGCAGCATGTTCCGAATCCACATGAAGCCGTCGGTGCCCTCGAACTACCGCGAGGCGTACGCGACTCCCGAGGAGAACAAGCGCCTGAAGACGATGCTCGAGCATCTCTTCGCGGAGGGCTACCTCCTCGTCGGCACCTGCTCGGGCATGCTGTCGACGCCGATGACCGAGGCCGACATCGACGCCTTCGTCGCAGCCGTCGAGCGCGGCCTCAAGAAGATCGGCTGAGGCGTGATTGGAGCGCTCGCAGCGTGCGCCTGCGCGCTGTGGCGAGACAATCACCAGAGGAAGCCGCCGCAGCGGCGACCGCTCAACAAACGGGAGCCGCCGCAGCGGCGACCGCTCAGAAAACGAGAGCCGCCGCAGCGGCGAACGCTCAAATCACGGCGCTCAGATCAACGACGCTCGAACATCGTCGCCAGGCCCTGCCCGACGCCGACGCAGAGCGACGCAAGTCCGCGCTTCGCGCCGCGGCGCTTCATCTCGTGGACGAGCGTGACCACGATGCGCGCGCCGCTTGCGCCAAGCGGATGGCCGAGCGCGATCGCACCGCCGTTCACATTCACGCGCGCGGGGTCGAGCGAAAGCCCGCGCACGCAGGCGACCGCCTGCGCTGCGAACGCCTCGTTGAGCTCGACGAGGTCGATCGCATCCGCAGCGACGCCCGTGCGCGCGAGCAGCTTCTTGACCGCGGGAACAGGCCCGATACCCATGTGCGCGGGATCGACGCCCGCCGACGCGCTCGCGCCGACATAGGCCAGCGGCTCGAGGCCGAGCGCCTGCGCGCGCGAGGCCTCGACGAGGACGAGCGCCGCAGCGCCATCGTTGATGCCCGATGAATTGCCCGCCGTCACCGTCGCATCAGCCGACTTCGAGAACGCAGGCTTCAGCGCCGCGAGCTTCTCGAGCGTGGTGTCGGGGCGCGGGTGCTCGTCGGTGTCGAACACGATCGGCGGCTTTTTCCCCTGCGGGATCTCGACGGGCACGATCTCGTCGCGGAAGCGCCCTGCCGCGTGCGCGGCGGCCCAGCGCTCCTGGCTTGCGAGCGCGAAGGCGTCCTGGTCCGCGCGCGAGACGCCGTGTGCGCGCGCGACATTCTCCGCGGTCTCGCCGAGCGAGATCGGCGGATACATCGCCGCGAGGCGCGGGTTCACGAAGCGCCAGCCGATCGTCGTGTCGCACAGCTGCTGCTCGCGGCCGAACGCCTGCTCGGCCTTGCTCAGGACATACGGCGCGCGGCTCATCGACTCGACGCCGCCCGCGACCATGATGTCGCCCGCACCCGACTCGATCATGCGCGCGGCGATGTTCACCGCCTCGAGGCCCGACGCGCACAGGCGGTTCACCGTCGCGCCGGGAACGGTCGGCGGCAACCCCGCCAGAAGCGCCGCCATGCGCGCGACATTGCGGTTGTCTTCGCCGGCCTGGTTCGTTGCGCCGAAGTAGACATCGTCGACGATCGCGGGATCGATGCCCGCGCGCAGGATCGCCGCGCGGATGGCGTGCGCCGCAAGATCATCGGGGCGAACCGACGCCAGCGCGCCGCCATGGCGGCCGATCGGGGTGCGGACAGCGGCAACGATGGCGACTCTGCGGGTCATCGCGCGCATCCTACCGCGGCCTTTCCGTCGAGCAGGATCGACGAATCGTCGACCGAGCCGCAGCGGGCATCGCCCGGTCTCCGCAACCGATTCGCGCCACGGATTCGTGCCACGCGTCAGGTCCAGTTCGCGAGAATCACCGCCAGGTCCGAACCCGCCGTCGTGCCGTCCGCATCGAGATCGGTATCGCCGCGGCTTCCCCAGTTGGCAAGCAGCGTCGCGAGGTCTGCCGCATCGACATCCCCATCGCGATCGAAGTCGCCCGCGGTGCAGCCGAGCCCCTTGAGGAGCACTGTCTGCGCGCCGATCCGCGCGACCGCGACGGTGCCGTCTGAGTTGAAGTCGAGGAACTCGACCGGCGCGCCGGCCGCGAGACACCGGGACGCCGCGAACGCGGACGCCGTCATCAGCCCTGCATCGGCCGACCAGACGAAGTGCGTCGTCACGCCTCGAACCGTGTACTGACCGCACGCGAGC
>Ga0078894_10001322_pt1 | contig 18326 bp, 21 predicted proteins | sample LauGreSu1BDMLBSD_2_FD_67506 | JGI IMG/M metagenome (GOLD analysis project Ga0078894, IMG submission 67506) | Freshwater lake microbial communities from Lake Michigan, USA - Su13.BD.MLB.SD (version 4) (version 4) | ecosystem: Environmental > Aquatic > Freshwater > Lake | place: Lake Michigan... | reverse complement strand
GTCTCATTCGTTTGCGGCAAAAAGGCAGATTCCTCCGTATGAACGAGATCCCCATTCTTATATATTCTCAGCGTCGGCTTCCACGGATCGCCTCCTTCCGTCGTAATCGCAATATGAACCCATTTACGTAAAGGAAATACATTCTTTACTTGAATGTGCACTTTTCTCTGTTTATTGTCCCATACTTCATACAATAGATCCGCGGTCGTTGCATCACCTTCTGATGCGTGGACGGGTTGGAGCGGCGGCATGATTCGCCCCGTGAGTTCAGGAGCAGGACAGCTATAGACATTCACATTTGCGCTTGATGTCAACATTGCCGTTTGTGGACTTTGTTCATAGGTGCACTGGGCACCCGATGGCGCATCAGGTATCGTCTTTCGCGATTCATCGATGCATACGGATGTTCCTACATCGGTTTGCTGTACCGTTGCATTTCCTCTTCCCACAATGCCACAGCACACGTTATCCATGCCCGCGCCGTTTCCGAAATCGAAAATCTTCGCGTTATTGGTAAATCGATCGAAATACACCCAGAAAGAGAATGCTCTCACGTAACGGAGTTGAATCGTATTTCCAAACTCCAAATTTTTCCCATCTCCAATGCGCAGAAATTGATCCACGCCATTGAACTCGAGACCCTCCGTGTTCGGCTTCGGGATCGGATCAATCTCGATTTTACCTCCCGTCGCGATCGTTAGATTCTTCGCATAATCAAGCAAATCATCGCGAAAACGTAACCAAAACACGATTCCCTGATAAAATGATAGCAACATCTTGATATCATCCGGTGGATTGCTATCGACGATCGTCATTGATTGAAAGGAATGGTCGCCCGCGGGATTGCATTTCGCTTCAAATGTATCGGCCCCTGTTTTTAGAATTCGACAGTAACCTGATCGGCCTTCTTGTAGCACATCATTCATGTAATCATCCCGACTCATTTCGAATCCATTTTTTACAGACGGTGTTCGGTATTGGACGGTGCTGAGACCTTCGGTTCCACCCAGCGCGCACGCGAAAAATAAATCCTTATCCGTTCCTCCTGTTGGCATCACCATTCGACAAAAATCGTGGTCTTGACCGAGACGTTGAACATCAGTGTAGGTAGCCACATAACGAATGTCTCGTGTGTAGCCGTTTTGTTCTTCCGTAGGATCTATACTAACATCGCCGCGGCGAGGCATCCATCGGGCCCAAAAGGCGCTATCTCCGACGGACACTAGATTCGTAAATCCTTCATTGAGAAGGGTTGGATTCCATAATTCTACAATCGCAATCGCGATAAGTAGAATCAACCCGATACAGAGATACTCTCCATACATACTATCGTATCGTGAGGTAAAAGCAACGAGCAAGATTCGCGGATTCGCGGATTCACAGATATGAAGTGTAAAATACTAAAATCGTTTCTTTGAACCATCTAGAAGCCATGCAAGAGGGTGGCAAATTGCTCGATCATGGAATGTATGGATGCGTTTTCACTTCCTCCTTGCATTGTAAAAACAAGAAGCCCATAGAGCATTCAGAGGACAAAGAACATCCTCCCATCAGCAAGCTCATCCGTACAGACCAGGCCGAAGTAGAGCATAAGATTTCGTCGTTGATCCAACAAATCCCTTTATGGAAAAATTACTTTGCGGTATCGGAATCCATGTGCGAACCTGCGAAAAAACAGACAGAAAAAGATCTTGCGAACTGCCCTGTGTTAAAGGAGAATCCTTTAACCGATTTTAGTATTTTATCGATGACCTATCACGGTGTACCGATCGATGCGTTTCGTGTGAACTTTGCAACCTTTCGCCCAATCAAATTCATCTCTCATTTATTGGAAGCGGGTGCCTTATTAAATCTCTTTGGAGTGGTTCATCGTGATCTTCACCTAGGAAACATCCTCGTGGATCAGCATAATGTGCCTCGTATCATTGATTTTAACCTGTCCGTCTTTGCCAAAGAGGAGGTTACGGAAGACGACCTTCTTCATCAACACACCGTTCATGTAGGACAGGAACCACCCGATTCCACCATTGTGAATGCGATTGTACACGGTCACGACGGTATTCGCGTCATTGATTCTATTTTGACGAAAAAGGTCATTCTTAAAAAAATACAAACACTGTTGGGGGTGACTCCACAACAGATGAAGACGAGTTTGTATCGTTTTTATCAACAAAGTAAATCGGTAAAAGACGGGGATTTAGCCGCGTGGTTCAAAACATACTGGACAAAATATGATAGTTGGGGCATCGGCGTTGACATTGTTTTTCAGATTATTAAATGGTCGATCTCTACTGCCTTTTCAATCGAATCTCACAAGGCAAAACTCTATCCGATTTTGCGAAAGATGTGCGCGGTTAGCCCATTAGAACGAATTGATTGTGTTCAAGCCCTTTATCAATGGGAACCGAATCATTTTATCATTCAGCGCTACGGGAAAGAGTGGCTGAAGAAAGTGGGGACCGGTATGTAATCGTACGATGCGATTCACTGGATTTATATGACCGATTATCAGTTGTAATGTATCGCAGAGTACCATACGAAATCCCTGTGGCAATCGATAGACGTGAATAGAGGTGGACAACCATGTCGATATAAATATCATTCTATATCGACAGATAGTAGATTCAAATTTTAATGTCCATCGAAGACGAATTAATTCGGGAAGTTAAACTACTTATTAATGATGGGAACTTAGCGGCGCTAGAAATTGCGTGGGAAGACTATCGCGAAAACACCGATTTTGGCAGAGAACTCGCATGGGATTACATCTTTCAAAAAGTATATCTCCACGCCGCTCTCAAAAAACAGCACGCGATTTGTGAATGGCTGGATTCTATCTTTCTGGAATTTAATCCGATGCTGCAGATTGCAATGCGACAAATGTTTTCGTATGCGCGATATTTATTACGTAAATGATGACACGAAGTGTACTTTACTGTTTACGTGTAGAACGCTTTTTACGTGTAGAACGCTTTTTATGTGTAGATCGCTTTCCGCCTTGCTTTCCGCCTTGCTTTCCGCCTTGCTTTCTGCTTCGCTTTCCTCCAGAACGTCTCAGTCGATGTTTCTTTGTAGCAGGAATGCACAGATATCCACAAAAATGCTTATAATTTAACCCCGAATCCGGATAATCAAAGTTAGCCAACTCAGGATTGACAATCGGGCGCTTACTCGCATCCACGTTCGTTACCTCCGTGCTACCCGGTTTATGAGACCATGTCTTATCCTGGCGTAAAACGTGATAATCCTCCTTCGGATCCGCAATAAATGCCACCTTGCGCATTCCTTTTGAACAACGCTCGGTAAAACGAGCGCGTTTACTTCCTGGCACATCACCCAACGCGCGTGAAATGATATCAGGGCATCGTTTTCCTTTGATCTTTGACCATTTTGGATACCCGCTTGCACGACCGGGCTGGGGAAACGAAATGGGACACGAATCTTTCGTACATTTCGGTGTCTGCGGCATATCCATAAACCCATAAGCATATGCGAAACAATTATGCGCCTCTTTCACACCTTTATGACCATTCCATTCGATTGGATTGTATGGCAACTCATATCCTGACAGGGGTGAAACAGCAGTACACGACTGGTGTTTCTCACAAAACGCCGACCCTTCCAGCGGCGGATTCGTACATTTCGGATCGCACTGACATCGCGGGCGACCCATTATTCTATATGATAATAATAAATTAGGCATTCGATTCAAATGAGACATTATAATGAGGCGTATGTTTGGAAGAATCCGTCGACGCATACGCTCGAATAAGAGAACTGACTGCTTCCTTCACTGGTTCTGGGACTTGTTGTGCATTCGAATCGATAGGTTGATTGGGAGATGGAGGATACAGATCGTGTGCAGCAGTTGTTGGCTGTGACGCAGCCGTTCCGTGTTGTGGAGCCTGTGTCGTCTTTTCATCTGATTTATAATATTCTTCTTCGATCTGTTTCATCTTAATCTTTTCAATCTGATGTGTAAAATAGACAAATTGATTCTGATGAGTAGGCTCTTGAGGTTGAATGAGGAGCCCTGAATATCTACCCGTCAATCCCAAATATTGCCATCCCTCCGTTCGCATTCGCTCCAATGTTGTATTTAAAAAATAATACTTCTTATCGATCTTAAACAGGGTTAAAATTCCATTAAATGTTGTTACCAGCAGCGAAATGATGAAGGTTGCCCAATAGATATTGGCCGACGAATTGGGACTCGTGAGTGTGCTTGAATTTTGAATAGATAACAGTGCAGGAACGAACAGAGAACCAACCGTAATAATGGTATGTCCCACATAAAAGACGCGATTGTAGGTGCGTACCCGTTTTTGAAGGTGATCCATAATATGGACGTATCGGGAAAGAATAATTTGTTTTTGAATATTGGATATTTCTAGCCCTTGTATGATCAGTTCTAATTCATCTCGGTCGTGATATACATTACAGCACAACCAATTGGAAACGGAGGATGGCGGAGGAGGGAGCCTCGGTTGCATCATGTTGATCACATGGTTCATCCTAGTCGGACTTATATCCTATTGGGATTTTTTTCATCTCTGGAAGAATCTCACTGTGAAATTTTTGATCAAAATAATGAATCGAACGGCCAAAATTGGCATTCGGATAAAAAGCAATCGGGCGTTTTTCTCGAATCATCTTCATCACAGGAGTTGCGTGAAGTTGTAAATAGAGAATCATCATCATCGCCACCGATGCGGCAGAGCGTTGCATTCCCGCCATACAATGAACTAAGATCACGTTCCCTTCTTTGTATTCGGCCATGATCTTAAACGCGATTTCACTGGACCACAGTTCCATATTCCGAATCTCCTCTTCCTCCAAATTATCATCCACTGGAATCCGATACTTAATCGGAATCATTGGGCTGAAGGGCAGATTCTTGGTACAATTAAATACAACTCGAATGTTATTTCGATGAATAAAGTTTTCATCCATCGATGCTTTCGCATTCCCTAGCCACAATCCTGGCAAAATTTCATTTGCGTTTTCGGAATGGGCCATCTCTACTTGGCGAACTTCTTAAAATGATGCAATTCGTCACACGTTCTAATAAAGTGTTTTCTCCTTATCAATGGGGCAAAGAAACCGTACCCATTTTGCCTCCGTCGAACTGAACTCACGAGGCGCGACTAAGGACCAATTGACCTCTTTTTCCATAATCCCCAAATGACAGTACAAATAGGACACCAGTGCCGAGCACCAAAATCGCTTTGTTGTTTTGTATGCCGGATCGGAAGGAAGCGGGCAGACCATATTATATTTGGCACAGAGCCAATCCCACGGAGACATGTCGTATGGTTTATTATGAATCTCCTTATGAAGTTCAATTAGCTTTTGATAAAAGGCCTCATTTCGTTCACAATTCACTTTTCGTGTGAGAACCGACCCTCTAGAACATTCTTTGAGGACATCTTCCAGTAGATGCAGTTGAACCCCACACTTCATTTGATGGTCTTCTGCATCAGGCGTATTGTTCCAAGAAGACTCGAGAATATATGTCCCATTCTCAAGATCTGGATCGAGAAAAGAGGGATTCTTCACAACGATCCCTACGTGACTATACCTGCTTACACCAAGCCACTCTATTAACCACGACACCCAGCTTGTTCCTCGAAAGAGGAGAAGATCTCCCGTTTGTAAATCCACTTCATCGCGTAGGTTCATTTGTTATACCTTCGTAAATAAATTTGATATTTCTTTTTCATACCATATGATGTAACCCATGACACTATCACGTCATTTCTATGCCCTCGATGAAGTTCACGCTGCCTTACAGTATTGTTCTACGCGAAACGATCCACACGAAACAGTATTCTGGTGTTATGAACTACTTCGCAGTGGATGCGCCGCTGAAACGATTTCCACACTCTTTGAGGCGTGGATATGGAACAAGGGTCCATTTTGCCTCTCCTGGATGTCTGTCGCGCATCGGCTCGCATCCGATGAAATCACGGAAGATGATATCCTTCTTGCCTCCTATCAACTCAGCTGGATACCTCATACACAGCGCGACCATTCTCTCTGGAACATTCTGGTTCTCACTGCCGAAGGCGTAATGCCCGAACGCGTGACGCTCAAAACACCACCTTATCTCCCATCCGACAATGAGAATGAAATCTATATGTTCCGTGCACTCTTCCAAGGAAGGGCATACAGTGCGTGGTGGATGTCCCGTCATTTATCCGATGTACGCGTATGGGAGCTCCTTCGCTGGTATGTGGTGTACAATTATCCCGTCCACGCAGAACAATATCTGTCGTATTTTATCCTCCTACAACAATACGAATCGCTCCTCGGGTACCGTTCCGATGAATACGATACAATCATTCGATGCCTTGCCGTCTTATCTGTCTGTTTGAACGGAGAACAACAAGAAAAAAGCTGGAATCCTCTTCCCTGTGTCATCGAACCTCGTCTTCAAACGGCACTATGTGAATGGGAAGCGGAGCTCGGACGAAAACAGCATCGGCGATACACCATTCCTCAAGCGTGTTTATACGGGCGATGTAGGAGAGGTCAAATGAAATGGGCCGAATCCACCGTGCCCTATTTGGGAGCGTTAGAGAAAGGATTCATTGGATGCCCCTTCTGGGAAGAGGCTGTCGCAGAGTATCAACACAATGAGAAATGGCGGTCGGATGATGCGCGTGAGGCATTCTATGATCGCTATCTGGTCGATGATGTTCCTGATGAATGGACCAAAGCCGAGAAACAAAAATCACACGGTGATGGTCTATTGGGGCCCACCCAATCGGTTCGACTGGCCGTCTATTCGCGTCGATGTATGATGGCACGACTCGTATGGAATGCAGGCCCTGCTGTACAGGCATTTCTAGAAAAAAAAGACGGATGTGATCCACTTGATGTCGTTCGATGGTTTTCGGAGCCTGGGGAAATCACACGGACGATGTTACGACCCATTCGTCGCCAAGTATGCATTTAATCGTCGATATAATAAATATCGTCTACTGATAAACGTGTTTCAGCAAATGATTTCTTTGTTTTTCCAAAATAAGGCGTCGCAAATCCGTGTTGCACCATCCATTGATTGATATCTTCCCCTTTTGCATCGTACAATGTGCCTAGCAAACGCCCATACTTGTCTGGTTTATACAATAGAATCGTAACCAAATGACCATTCTCTTCCATTTTTTGACGTAATGCCTGGCTTGATTTCTTGGCGGCCTCGATTTCTTTCTCGCGTTCAGGGTTTGTTTTTAGCGGTTTCTTCTCAGGTGTGTCAATTCCATATAGGCGAATGCGGTATTTGAATATTTTTTTCGTATCGTCGCTTATCATCGCAATATCAACCGTGTCGCCGTCCACGACACGCAGCACTTTCACTTTCTTTCGTATGTTTTCATATGAAACAGAGGGAGTATTTTCGTAGGTACAACTATGATAAATGGAAACATCTGTGACGGGATCGACGTTTGGAATAGGGGCATCGCTATCTGCGCATAAACAATTACCCATGCTGTGATTTCTATCGTGTGATATGATTCATCAAATTTTAAGGGATAAGACCCTTTTCCTTTAATTCGTGTATCAGCTGTGTTTGCCTTCTAAGTAATCCATAACGTATCTCATTAATTGCAGCGGTACGATTCCATCCAAAATGCTGGCTTTCATAGTGAAGAAATGTCGCTTTTTTCCATTGTTCAATGATCCAGTGACGAGGTAGATGTGCGATTGCGGTACGATACACATACATCAGAAAGGGTGTCACCTCTTCTACTTCATTGATCTTCATAATAATAAAATCCTCTAGCAAATCTCTCGCACTGGCAGAATCCAATTGAACCAAACTAGTCTGAACGGCTTTCAACGTGATAGAGGTATGATGATATTTATGCCATATATATTTATTAAAATTGTGCTGGCGCAACGTAAGAAATCCCCAACGAAGTTCACCGTGTATTTTCAATTGCTCATAAATCGAAACGAGCTGCCGATAGGTAAAATCGAGATTGGTCCACGGATTACGCGGTACTGCAAACCCTTCTTCGTGGTACAACAACGCAGTTTCAATATGGATAGCCAGACTTTTAGCATCAAATATAAATTTTCTTTTCATACTCCAATCATATAATACAACCTGTTTATCGGGTTCTGATAATGTAATAGGGTCTACGATATCTTGATGTCGTTTATCCATCTGATAATTTCGCCAACGCATTAGAACGTTTCGCATCGCGTTGCGAAGACGCTTCTCCACAATAAAAGATTCCATCACTTGCTCCTTCAAATCATAATACGTCATATTTCCATCTTCGTCGTATCCTTCCTCTTCATTGATAATGTGGGACAGATAATGAAGTCTTGTCGCTACCGAACGTAGACCGCGCGATACGATTTTTCGTACAAATTCATTTGATTCAAACCAGTGAGGTAGCAACAGGTTGCGACCGTCCTTCTTTTGAAATTTTAAAACATATCCTGATGATAATTGCAACGAACAGTTGTATGGTTTTTTTGGTATATTCTTTACATATCCATTCTCCGTTCTCCTACGTTTTTCGGAAGAATGATCATCGTGTGTTCGATACACATTGATATCCGATTCATCTACTCCACCGTCTTCCTCGTGTTCTTGGAAAAAACGGGGCGGCTCCGTGTTTTCTTCCTCCATGTATTCCTATCTTTCATTCTGGTTTAGGCACTCCTCGATTACAAATAGTTTCATCTTCTGCTCCTCTTTGTTTATTTTGCCGATCATGTTCCCCTGCGAATTAATCAGCGTCTGGTCGATGAGCCACATCGGTGGCAAAGACGGTACATCTTTTACTTTTTGAATCGTGGTAGGCAGGGTTCCCTCCATCACCATCATTCGATGATTTCGATGAACAGGGCAGAAGTTGGATTGATAGGCGACTGGTTTTCGACAAAACACGGTCAAATGATCGTGCTGAACATATGCGGTACATTGATTCGAATCATCGTGTGAATCCTGAATAATCACTTTCAATGAATCCGTTGTGGGTAGTACTTTTTTAATGAGCTCTTTTTCAGATACATGGAGGCGTTTGGCCAACTCCGCAATGTAGCGTTTTGATTGAGCGAGAAGAACAGACTCGAAATTTTCCCACAAAATTCGGGGGACTTTATATTCAAGTGCCATGTGTATCCTTTATGAAATGGTATCGATGAAGTCAAATTTTTCGTGTTCTTATTTTTGCGAGGGCTTTCGGTGTTTTTTCGTAGAACGCGTCTTCTTGCGATACGATCTCCGTGAAGTACTACGTTTACGCCGTGTAATACGTGGAGAACGCATTGTAAGATGGGGAAATCGGCGACGAGAATGATGGGGGCGAGATCCGATCTGATGAAAAAAGTCTCTCATGATCTGTTTTGACTTCTCAAACATGGAGGAATCATCGAATTGATAGAGATATACTTTTACATAATGTTTGGATGGAACGGATCGATCACGGCGATCAAAATGTAGAAATTGGATCTTACCAACGAGCTGATCGTGACGCATTAGAGTAACATCGACATTATTTCTTCCTGATTCATTGAGTTCTGCCGTAATACCGATCTGACTCCATACATTGATCAGTTGAGTACGATCGGTCTTGTGCTTCAACTGAAAATGATGTTGCTTGGGGCTTGTTTCTGGGTAGGGTTCGATATGGGGAAAGATCGATTTTGGATTATCGATCTCGATCGTTTCTGCTAGCTGATTCGACGTTTGTTGTTGCACTTCGAATGACTTTTCTTCTGGCTTTGCTAACGGCTTTGCTTCTGGCTTTTCCATCGGTTTTTCCATCGGTTTTTCCAACGGTTTTGCTATAAGTGGAACATTCCTTGGTATGATTTGTGGCATCGACTCGTTCTCTTCTTCGAGACTGTCTACCTCGACAGAGAAGTCATGGTTCTCGTTATTCTGTTCCTCCATCCTTCTCTTTCATCATATAAAAAAGATCAGTTAACGGGTCGTGTTTTTGTGATCCGTCTATAATCTTTGTATGAAATACATGTCGACCCATGTCGTAAAACCCTTCCTCAAATGGGTCGGAGGCAAAACACAGATCCTCGAAACCATCCTCTCTCGATTTCCTTCCACGATCCAAAATTACCACGAACCCTTTTTGGGTGGAGGAAGTGTATTATTAGGCCTCTTATCCTATCGGCAAGCTGGCAAGATCACGGTATCCGGCACAGTGTACGCTAGCGATCTAAATTCGAATCTGATCGGTCTCTATCAAACGATCCAGCGCGAACCCGAAACGCTGATCGCTGAAGTTCACCGATTGATCGAAGAAATAGGCAGATGTGCAGATACAGGGGTGAATCGTTCTCCTACCACTCTCGAGGAGGCATTGACTTCCCGCGAATCCTATTATTTTTGGATCCGATCGCGATTTAATTCACTCTCTAAGGAACAACGTATGTCTCCACAGGGTTCTGCGATGCTTCTCTTTCTCAATAAAACGTGCTTCCGAGGAATCTACCGCGAAGGCCCTCGTGGATTCAACGTTCCCTATGGAAACTATGCCCAGATCAACGTCATTGACGACGAACACATTCGATCCGTCTCTCTGTTACTACAAGGAGTCGTATTCGGTGTCTACCCGTTTTTGGATTCGTTACGCCCGGTTCAACCGAACGATTTTGTCTATCTCGATCCACCCTATGCTCCCGAAACGAATCGGTCCTTTGTTTCCTATACGACCGAAGGATTCGATGAAGCACAGCATGAGTCGCTCTTTACTCGATGTCAGGCACTTGCGGCAGCAGGTTGTTCGTGGATGATGAGTAACGCAGATGTCCCACTTGTACGCGACGCCTTTCCTGCCCCTTATTCTACCCTTGTTATTCTCTGTAGGCGATCTATCCATTCGACAAAACCTGACTCAAAAACGAATGAAGTCCTCATTATGACGCGAAATAGTTGATCGAAAGATTTTCTAATCGGATAATAATTGTTTCACCTCCAATGGATTCGCCGCAGAATCATATATGGGGGCCACCGCTGTGGTTTCTTCTTCATTCCTCCGCGGAACGATTTGGTCACCCGTTATCTAAACGACTTCCCGACGAAGAAAAACGGGTATGGTCGGGTCTTCTTCGCAGTTTGCAATATACGCTCCCTTGTCCTCTATGTAAAAAGCACTATACCTCCTATGTAGCGAAACATCCCATTGTGTTTACAAAAGAGGGTGTTCGACTATGGTTGTATCGTCTTCATTCGGAAGTGAATCAGCGAAATGACAAGTCTACGCCGATTTCTGTAGAGCAAATGGAAGAAATATATGGAAAACCATTTCAGTTCACCGTGCATTATCCCATCGTGGTAAAACAAATGATGATGGCTCTTCGTCTGGGTTGGTCCACACGAGAAGACATTCGACGCACGATGCGTTTTTTTGAAGAATTAATCCGATATTATGATTTTTTTTAAGCGTTTAGGGGTCCTGTTTCCTCACGAAAACGTATACACACGCCCAACTAGGCGTTTGGGTCCACAAAACAAGCAACAGGTCTGTCCTCCTTCGTCGCACTAGCAGGAAGAATACGATTTGAAATACCAAATAGATCCGCCAATCGTCCGTCGCTTACGCTACTTAACATCGTATACCATCCATATCCAAGTGCCCCAAACAAGGGGGCTCCCAATAATAATCCCACCGTCGGCTCGCATCCAGCATATTTGCGAAATCCAATCACAATGAACGTGAAGACAACAATGGATGCAATAGAAAGAACAGCGTGTGATGTGCGATTGGCCACCTTGGCTGGATCCGCTCCAGGATCAGGTGTGCGCTTATAGAGTTCCACCGCATTCGTCAACATATATCCCAAAAAGAAACAGATCATCGCAAAGGATGTGGTACATAGTACATTCTGATTTTCTACTTTTGATGGGTTCGCGATGGTGGAATAGGGGATGACTACATTACAAATATCAGACGACTTTGTTTTAAACATATCTAAGTCAAATTTGAGTACGAGTGCATCCGCGCATAGATTAAGTAATTTTGATAGAAGAGGAATCGCTATCATAAAGCCTACTAGGAAAAACATCATCGCGTAATTGGCAGTAAAGAGACCCAAGATCACCATTGTCCCCGCGAGAGTAATGGGCAGGGTTCTCATACCACCGTATAGGAAAACATGAAGGTCTGATATAATCCCTCGTAAGGAATCCATTCTATTTACATATTATTTTATTTGCATTACGTTGCGGCACAGATATACACATTGGTAGGATTTCCATTCGAATCGACGCCCTTTGATGCGAGAACAGGTAGACCAAGGAAATTCATCGATTCCATACCAAATAATGATTTGTTAATGGTGAAAAAGAGATATCCAACGATAACAGCTAGAGCCGCGGCAATGATAATTTCTCCAAGCGTATCATCACAGTCTGACAGAAAGATACGAGCGAGAATGAACGTGCATACAATCAACCCCATAAACAGATAGGCAATGGTGCTGCGTGTCTTCCAGTTTTCTCCCATCGATTCTAATGCCATCGAACACGCGTTTGTGGCAAAGCCGAGATAACTTGCCATCGAAACCATGGAGAAGATGCTATAGGACGGGTATGGATCGTGATTAAACATTCGACCGATGTCCATTTGAGGTGTTTTGTATCCTGCGCGGCACGCAATCGGCTTCTGTGTGGCCGGGGGACCGAACATCTGTGTTGACATCCACGCAATCAAACGATGACTTAGTGTTAATTCAATAATAAATGCGGAAAAGATGCCATATGCGAGATTTTGGGTTAAAAAATACAAGACGAAAGAACCGAATAATACCGAATCGGGCATCAAGTTGTACATTTCACCAACTGTTCGAAATAGTGTACCACCCAGAAAGTTTTTGATATGTTTAATGGAATCAAAGGATGAACCCTCTGCGGCTGCACCGTTTGCTACCCCATTGGCTGGGTTACCATTTCTTGGAGCGTTTGCTGCTGCCATCTCTATTCATAGTACATAAATCTGAATCGATATATCGAATAATATCCGGATGATATAAAGCATGAACACGTATTTTATCATAATATGGGTATCCCATCTTATTATAAAAAACTAGTTACTGTTCTTCCGAGTCTCATCCGACGACGCCATCCTGATGTTCAAGTCGATTGGCTCTTTATGGATTTCAATTGTCTGATTTATCACTGTCTTCATCGTGCGGATACACTTGTTTATCCTGGCGATCATCAAAAGGAGGAATGGGAAGCACAATTTATTGAATGCATCGTACGTTATTGTGTCAAGATGATTCGACAAGTGGATCCGAAAGTAGGTGTCTTCTTGGCAATTGATGGCGTGGTTCCTATGGCCAAAATGCGCCAACAGCGACTTCGTCGCTTCAAATCGGTCTGGCTCCATCAGCAGGAGAAAAAGGGCGAAGTCAAATGGGATACGAATGCGATTACGCCTGGCACTCTCTTTATAAAAAAACTCCACACCGGTCTCCAGAAAATGATCAACGAAAAGGGAAGGGGTACGTGGCAATTGAGTTCCAGTGACGAGCCTGGCGAAGGAGAGCATAAAATTATGACCGCGTGGCGAACCGGTCTATGTAAGGGGCCTATTGCCGTCTATGGTTTGGATGCCGACTTGATTGTACTGTCTCTACTGGGGCAGACGAATCAGCCTATCTGGCTTTTTCGCGAAGAGATCGAGATGGGCAAGATTGCATACGATTCCGCAGGAGAAGAACAGATGGAATGGTTTTCGATTGATGTCTTGCGAGATTGGTTATCAAGTGAGTCACAGGATAAACGTGCGTTTCTCCTTGATTATTGTTTCGCGATGTCCATTCTCGGTAACGATTTTCTCCCTTCTTCCCTCGGTCTAAAAATGCGAGATGATGGCCACACCGAACTCCTTTCTGTTCTTCGAGATCCCAAACGTACACCCCTTGTCAACGGCGCCGAGGTCTCCATAGAAGGGCTCCAATGTCTCTTTCGAATGCTATCTACCAATGAAGAAACGCGCATCCAAAAATACATTGGGAAAAAGCAATATTTCAGCCGAGGCGCCCAAGAAACAGAACTGGGACAAAATAATTGGCCCTTGCATCATATCGAAGAAGAAGTTCTCCTCGATTCTCAAAAGCGCGCGCTACCGCCGAAATGGAAAGAAAAATATAAGGGGCTTTTCTCTAGTTATTCACGCTCAATAGAGCAATATTTGTATGGCATTCAATGGATTTGGGCGTATTATACTGGGAAATTGGAGGATGTCTGTTTTAACTGGTATTATCCGTTTTCTCTTCCTCCCTTGTGGGAATCATTGCAAACCGCCCCTCTTCCCTCATTTCCTGCAAATGTATTGGTTCGCGCACAGGATATCAGGCCCGTTGAACAGCTGGCACTGGTTCTCCCTCTCGAAAGTTGGTCGTTGATTCCCCCGTGTAAAGAGCGCAAGTTTCCATCCCTTGCTCCCCAATTTTATCCATCTGTCTATTCGTTTGAATCGATGGGGAAGCGATTTTTCTGGGAATGTGAATCGATGATTCCTCTCCCTAGTATTCACGAGCTGAAACGGATCATAGAGACTTCGTTATAGAGACTTCGTAAGAAGCGCCAGCTCCTCAAAATCCTCCTTGAGTTCTGACATTTTGACTCCATCAGGGCGATATTCTTTCTCTTCTTTCACAATGTCCATTGATTCGTATAGATACGTTCGAATCAGTGGAAGTTCGTATTCATCCTTGTCTGAATGAATATGAACTTTTTCTACGAGTTGTTGGTGATAGGCAAGTTCAGTCGGTGGAAAGGGGATAGAATATTGTACCTGTTTCAAATACTGCCGCGTATGAAGTCGTTTCTGAAATCGCGTCAAGAATAACGGAAAGGTTGTCTTCACATAGTAATCATAAATATGTCTTTCTTCCTCGTATTGATCATCCATTGTGATCAGTTTATAATCGGTTGACGATAATTCAATGGTGTTGGGTAAAAGGACGCAATAGATGCTAACATTTTCATTGTAAAATAGTTCAAATACGAGACACCGATGCTGATTCCATGTGTCTTCTGCCTTATTAAGCGAAATATCTGAATGATGATGTGACATATAGAATATCTCTGTGAAAGAGATGTTTGGAAGTGTCGGCAATGCGTTCGACATTTTCAATACGTGCATGGAGGGCGCATTATGGAGATATCGATAGAGATTCATCGTGTATGCTTTACTTCCGTGAGAATACGTTTATCAATTTTATTTGGTAAGTGCGGAGAACAGACTCGCGCAGCATGAAACCGCCACCTCTGGGATGTTCACATTGCGAGAGATATCCGCGAGAGTTTCCAATAGACTTTCGCCAATGGCTTCCGCTTTGGAAATCATATAGGACTGTATTGGGATATCCTCTACAATATCCTTCAGAAGCTGTCTCAATAAATAAAGGACTACCGCTTTTTTCTTCGCGCCTGGAATTTTTGATCCATCCACTTTTGTCTTCTCCATGATTTTCATCAGCGCCGCGAGAAGTTTCGTGACCTTGACCGAGACAGACAGAGCAGGGTCGTGTAAAATGGGATCGGCTGCATCCTTTGCTTCGTGGTAGACAAGTGATACAATACGTTCACCCTCTTTATCGAGTTTCACCGTAGCATCCTCTCCCACTGCACGCATCGCGGCATCCACCGCTTCCTCCTTGACAGTTTTTGACGCCTCTGCTGCCAGCTCGGCGATTTTGTTCTTTCCCGCAAGCTTGATTTCTTCTAGGACAGACATCTCTCTACTTCTTCTTAGAAAATGGTTCGGAAGACAGCTCGTCGTACGACATGAGCACAATCGCAACAAATGCAAATGCGAGACCCACTTGTTTTATAGATGAGATTTGCTCTTTAAAATAGAATATTCCCATTGCCGTTACAATAATATCGCTGATGACATCCCATAAGATATTCATTACGGTCATCGATTCGTGCTGGAGGGCCAATAAAAAGAGATAGGGTTGAAAGGAATACACTAACATCGCAATGGGGACAATTCCTCTCCATGTGATGGCCCCCATGTCGTATTCTTTGAGTCCTGCCATTACAAGAGCGTCAATGGATGCCATACCTGCAGCCATCACGAGAGGGATAAAATTAAACATACTACTATTTGCGTAACAAATGTTCCAATGGTTTTTACTAAGAATGATAGATGGGGAACAACCAGTCCGCGGTCGATCCCGTTCATGTTCGGATGTATTCGAACATGATTCAAATTCAGGATCCATCAAAACGCATTCAAGTCATTCAAACGTGCATGGCATCGATTGAATACGTCAATTCGGCTAAACGATGCGGGATCTATAGCTACCTTCTTCATTATCTTTCCGCCGTTCAATCGGGTAACCAGCCACCAGTGCTTCCGGGAGAATCAACTACGCATGCTCAGCATGCTACGCATGCACATTCACATCAATCCGTTGCTGTTCCTCGTAGTCTACAACACAATTTTGTAGGTGGGATCGGAGCAACCCATCCCTCTATGCTAAATGCCCCCAACGCATCTACGTATCAGCAACCCTCGCATAATAAAGGTTCACAGCAAATCGTCACCCATACATCGAACGAGCCCACCTGGAAAGTGATTACCGATACCCCCAAACAAAAAGCCATCTCCTACTTTGCATCCTGTCTCGAGGTCTTGAATATTCAAGAAGAAGTTGCTCTTACGGAAGAATCTCTCAAAATTGCCTACAAGAAAATGGCACTCCGCTCTCACCCCGATAAGGGCGGTTCCGAAGAATACTTTGAGGCAGTCACACGAGCCTACGCCTACTTGGCTGAAATTCTGAAATTTATGAAAGGCGGAAAACGAGATACGGGTGCACGAGTGGATGCGTCGCATATGTCACAGGCACAACAAAGTCGCGAATCCGATGCCAAGAAATGGGATTATGGCGGTGAACCTGTACGCCTCAACGCCAAGAATCTCGATATGAATGCCTTTAATAAACTGTTTGAACAAACCCATATGCCCGATCCAGATTCCGACGGATACGGTGACTGGCTCAAAGACTCCAACGGTGGAAATGGCGGTGGCCAGAAGTTCAAAGGCGAATTCAATCGTGATGTGTTCAACCGTATGTTCGAAGACGAAGCACGAAAAGGTCCCAAGCAAAGTTCCGCACTGATGGTTCATCCAGGTCAAATGGCACTGACGCTCAATCCCACTAGTGGAGTGGATTTGGTAGGAGAACGTCCTGACACCTACACGGCAGCACCCAATTCGCGATTTCAATTCACCGATCTGCGTGGCGCCTACACATCGGAATCCACCATTTCGGATAAAGTGGCCAATGTCGCCGTTCACGATCGAACCTTTGAACAATATCGTGCGTCCCGCGAGAAAGCGCCTGAACAGTTTAATCAATCGGAGCTTCATAGCATTCGTGAATTCGAACAGCGTCAGTCGGCGGCGGATGAAATGCGGGAACGGCGAAGGGCAGAAATGCATATGAAAAACCAGCAATATCATGATCGCATGAAACAGATGGTTATCACGGATGGAGTGGATCTCAATCAAAAGAAGATTGGGTACTAGCGCATTTCAAAAAATGCGCTACTAAACGATTGCTTTTAGCAATCGGGTACTAGTGGGCTTTTTATACGGAACGTGCGCCGCCAAAGGCGGCTTAGAAAAAAGCCCGCAAAAATAATTAATCGTCATCGTCTTGTGGATTACACTCAGTACAGTTCGAATCCTCTTTACAATCATCGCAGCGCCACTCGTCGCATTTATCGCACGGCCATCCGTGTTCTCCGCGATTGACATCTGTACCGCATTGAATACACCTGCCATAACAGCCGCATGTCGGCTCACCATCCTCTCGACAATCCTCGCACATGACAACACAGCAGTCGCAGCATGCTGTCTTTATACATGATTTACATCCAACAGTGTGGCACGCATAGCATGTTTTCGTCTGCGTCACCGTTTTCTCACACAAATGACAAGATATTTCTTTTTGTGACATATCTTATCATTGTTGTTTGTCTTTAAATGTCAATGCGATGCATAACGCTCACCGCCACGTTTTGCTTCCTCCCATCCCTCCTGGCATACCATATAGAGCCATTTCCCGCCATTCGATTCAAAAAGAACAGTGTATACTTTTTGATTGGTACATTGTACTGTGAAATAGTATTCATCCTCCACTCCATCCATGATAATACTTTCAATGGATGAAATGGGGACGGTTGTGTTATTCAGCATAATCCATTTCGGGTCGGACATTCTATCCTGGCATCCTACTTAAACTGCGAATCCTTACCAGCAGATAGTATGGATCACGCTCTAGAAAAACTGGGGTTTTCCTCAATGGATGATGTG
>Ga0078894_10001321_pt1 | contig 18347 bp, 21 predicted proteins | sample LauGreSu1BDMLBSD_2_FD_67506 | JGI IMG/M metagenome (GOLD analysis project Ga0078894, IMG submission 67506) | Freshwater lake microbial communities from Lake Michigan, USA - Su13.BD.MLB.SD (version 4) (version 4) | ecosystem: Environmental > Aquatic > Freshwater > Lake | place: Lake Michigan... | reverse complement strand
TTACATAACATAAAATCAACATTAGTTGGTAAAATATAAGAATTCGCTTGTAGTTCAACAATTCCAATTGCACTGGCTCTAAAAAGTTTAAATCTGTCATCCCAATTTGTTTGTAAACTTGACAAGTTATTAAATTTTCTAATTTCTTCTAATGGTAAAATATTTTCAAATGTCCAAGTTCCAGTTTGTGTATTAGATTTTTCTATAATACCTTCATAGCGATAATTTATAAAATTATAATCTGAACTTGAGTACATATTAATATTATTTATTTATTACTTTTTCAAAAATAATATATTTACCACTTGAATCAACTTGTAATGTTTTAACCCAATTTCTAAATATATCAATTTCATTTTGTCTATAACCATATCCTAAGCCAGTTAAAACGGCGTCTGTTAAGTTATTTGTGTCTTTAATTAGTTTATCAATATCAATTGTAATTGGTTGTTTAAACTGGTTTAAATCTATATTTTCAACTTCTTCTTTTGTTGTTTTTGTTTTAATTAATTCAACAGTTGAATCTAACTTAATTTTATTATATTCTGAATAATCTAAATTAATCATAAAAATTAATTCACTCAAAACAATATAAGGCAACATTGTGTGATATAAAACATTATCTAAACTTTTTACTAAAACATTTGCTTTAAAATTTTCTTTAGCTTCGTTTCTTCTATCTTTTAGTTTTGAATACTCATCACCTTGTAATAATAATGGAAATGTAATCGCACCATTTACAATTGCAACTTGATTTTTTATATATAACTCTCTTAATTGTGCAATTTTTTGTTCTTTTAACAATGTTAATTCCTTTGCAAATTCATAATTTTTTGCTTCTGCATTAGTTAATTTTTTAAAAAGCTTTTCATTTAAAAAGTAATCACCTATTGAATTTTCATTTTCAAATTCAATTATTTGATTTGTTTGTAAGTTTTTATAGTAAATCATATATCTAAATCATAATAACCTATTGTACTAATTTCGACAGTATTATTGGCATTTGAAACTCTAGTTCCTATTTGGCTACTTGAATTTGTTTGTATTTGAAATTCTCCACTTGTTTTATATTGAATATTTGCACTTAATCTTTCAATAGTATTGTCTACTTTGTTCATATCAGATAAATACAGACTTGAGATTATACCTCCTGGTAGGGTAGAGAAAAAGACAACATTTATCACAGCCATACTATTGGGTTTTAATGTTAAAGGTCTTGGCACTCTATTTGTTGTTAAAGAACCAGAAAAGTCAATAATTGGTGTTATATATTCAAAATAATTATTTTTACTGTGAGTAAATAAGATAATGTTTCCGTTACCATTTGTTATTAACATTCCAATATATTTATTTTTAGTATATCCACTAGGCATATTTGAACCAGTATAAGCACCAGTTGAACTTGGAGATGCAGTAGAGCATAGCACTTTTGATACATTTGTTGTTGGATTATAAATTGCATAACAATAATACCGAGTTGAATTAGCTTTTGTGCCAATATCTAACATTCCAAGACCAGTGCCAAAATTTAAAGACAAATCACCAGTTTGTGCTGTAAAATTTGCAAAACCACTTTTATCGCTAAATGGAAAATTACCAGCAGAAAAATCAATTTGAGTGTTTGGGTTTGTTGGGTTATTTGATAAAAGTATTCCATTTGGTATATATTGTGATTGTGTTTTTTGATTTAATAAAACAAAATTATTACCATTATAAATTAATTCAACATAAGAATTTAATTCTCCACCTGTAAAATCTATACCAGCAATTGTTTTTACATTTTTTACACCTAAACTATCTATATTAATTGTTGTAGGACCTGTATTTGTAGCAGATGTAAAAAATCCTACTTTTAATCCTGCAAAATAACTTCTAATTGGAGCGTGATTAAATGTGTTTGATGTTGTTAGTATGATTGCATTATTTGTTCCAGAAACATCAAAAGCATTACTTCTTGAGGTTGCAAAAGCATTGGTACCATCATTTAGTGCGTAATTATCTGAATCTGAAAGTGCTGTACCAATATTGTTGCCTGCCCTGACAACGATGTTGTTCATATCTACAAAAGATTTATTAGCATCATTTGCTGTTAAATCATCACCAATATTGTAGTCAGTAAATATTTTAGACATATAACAAAAATATACTTGATTTTTTAAAAAGTCAAGTATAAACTTTATTTATGAGTAGTTTTACAACATTCACTAAATCGCTTTCAACAAAAGTTAAGTCTTTATTTGTTAATGATAGAGTAGCTTCAATATTTAATAGCAACCAAGAAACAAGTTTTATTAATAATACAGTTAAGAATGATGTTTTAAAAAATAGATATAAATATTTACAAAATGATTTATTTTTAGCAATTAATTTAATTGCAACAAAAGCATCGTTTACAGAATACACAATATATAAAAACGGCGAGCCACTAGACAATGAAAATATTGTTTACAAAGAAATTCAACAAACACTTAATTCACCTAGTATAAGAAATCAATCTTTTCCACAATTAGTTCAAGAAGGCATAGCTGAATATTTATTAAATGGTATTTTGTTTACAAACTTTGGAATTAGAGAAGATGGAACTTATTTTATTCAACATTTAAAATCACACGAACTCACACCTTATAAATATAATGACCAAAGTAGTTTGCCAGAAATGACACAAAATCAAGGTTTAAAATCCTTTGTAATAAATGCTTATAAATATACACCACGCACTGCAACATCTGGAATAAGTTATATTTTTACTCTTAACGAAGAGCTAGGGTGTTATGTATATGAAAACAAAACAACAGGAATGACACAATATATTTTAGCAACAGATGTTGAATTTGAAGAAACCGAAACATACGAATATACACATCTTTCAAAATCAATTTTAAATAAAATATACAATGCAGTCTATACACAATACTTAATTAAAGTAAAAAACCAATCACTTATTTTTAACACAACAAGCTCTAATTTACTTGTTGTAAATGGAGTGAATGGAGAAACCAAAGAAATAAAAAACACAATAAGCGATGCTATTTCAAAACTTTTAAACACAGGCAAACCTAGTGTTGTGATGACTAATTTTAGCAGTTTAGATAATCCACTTAAAATAGAATCAATATCAATTACTGATAAAGATATGGAAACAAAACATCAACAAGAATATGATTTAAATGGAAGTGAAATACAAGCGGCTTTTTGTATTCCTAGAGCTTATGATGTTAGAGAGCCAAAGTATAATTACGCAGACAACAAAAGTGTTGAATTTATGAACAATGCAGTCGCTCCTAATTTTAATAGATATTTAGAGCATTTAACAAAAGTTTTTGCTTTGTTAATGAATCACAACCCTTATGAATATGTTTTTAAAGCAAATTACAGTGGAACGGAAATTATGAAACAAGCTACAATTGCCACTTTTCCACATTTACAAGGGGTTTTAACAAGAAATGAAATAAGGAAAAGACTTGGTGAACCACCGCTAACATCTGCAGATGGGGAGGATTTATATTATCAAACACCAGCAAAAAACACAAATCCTTTTAGTGATGATATAAATAATATGTAAAATGTTAATAACATTCAAAACCCCTGACATTGCTATTTTACACAAAAAAAGAAATAAATCAAAAAATTATGCTTTGATGTTATTAAGTAATTTCTATAGAAATATGCAAACAAATATTATTAATAGCTTAGAATCAAATCAAATAATTAATTTATCTGTTTATAAAGAGGACTTAAGTAATATACTAAAAATAATATATCAACATATTTTTTTAGAATATCCTTATATTATAGACAATCATTATATTAATGAAAAAAAGAAAAAAGAAAAAATTACTGTAAATAATGCAGATGATATTAAAAGACAATTTCAAAATTATAAAAATGATTTTATAGAAGAATTGTTATCTGTGAGAGTAAATTTAATATTTGATAGTTTTGTTGACAAACTTAATAATATGTGGTCTTTCTCAAGAAAAGAAGCTAGCGACGATATAGAAAAAATGCAAACAAGGGTTAATGAAATTACAAAAATTATTAATGCAAATGCGGGTATTTCAATTAGCCAAGTTATTAATAGAATTGAAAAATTGTCGCAAGAGCGAGTAGACTTAACAAGAAAAATATCAAATTCAAAAGAAATTGTAAAACAAGTATTTAAAAACAAATATAAAAAAGAAATAATAGAAAATAGGTCTTTATTGCAAGCTGAAAACGAAGTAAACAATATATATAATAGGGCACAAATTGTTGAACATCAAGTTATGAGAAATAACTTTAATAATATAATAGTTAATAATACAAGAACTCAAATACAACAAGCCTATAAAAGATGGAATTCTTTTTTAGATAAAAGGACAAGAAGTACTCACGCCCAAGCAGACGGACAAGTTGTAAAAGAAAGTGAAAAATTTGTATTATACAATCCAAAAACATTTACACCAGAATATACATTATCACCAATGGGTGAAGGTCTTTCGCTTGAAAATTCTATTAATTGTCGTTGTAGTGTTGAATATTTTTATATTTTTCAAGTTAATGAATAGTTAAAAAAACTTGATTTTAATTTTATAAATAATACAATAAATTATGGCAATACCTACAAAAGATGACATTTTTTTATCAACAAAAGGAGAGTTAGAAGCTCTTACTCAAGAAAGGTATTCTAATTATGCACTTATTACAAATTTACTAAAAACAACTTCAAGCGTTTTTGGTGATATGTATGAATATGTAGAAAAAAAATTACAAAATACATTTTTTCTTGAAAATTTAACATTTGATGAATTGCAAAATTTTGGAAGCAAATTAAATAAACCATTATTACAAGGTACATTTTCAAGTGGTAATGCATTATTTTTTAGTGCAACCGCTGGTATTGATGTTCCTGTTAATAGCAATCTATATATTAATGATAGTGTTTATATCACTACAACATACGGCTACACAACACAACAAAATATTTTATGCAATGCAACAAGAGTAAATACAATTGCAACAATAAAGTCTTCAACATCTTTAAATATTCCTACTGGCTCTGTTGTTAATATTACTGGTTTTACAGAAACTAACTTTAATCAAAACAATGTTAGTGTTGTTGCAATAGATGAATACACTTTGCAATATGAAGTACAAAACACAGGGCTTACAAGTGATAGTAATGGTTATGTATCTTTTATAGGTGCTTTTGTTAATGTAAAATCTAATGATACTGGCTTAGCAACAGAATTAACCAATGGTACATTGCTTGCACATTCAATTCCAAATATTACATCTGTTTTAACAAGTTTTAATGGTATTACTGGTGGAACTGACCAAGAAACACAAACAGCATATTTGCAAAGGGTTAAAAATGTTTTTTTAAATAGATATAGAAGTGATAGTAGAAAAAATATTATTTCTACAATTCAAAGTTTTAATAACACAATAACACAAGGTGTTTACTATAATGATTATAACTACACACTGCCAATTAAAAGCATTACAAAAGACCCAACAATTAACAACGATTATCAAAGAAAAATTGAATGTGAAATACCTCACAAATTAAGAAATTTAACATATTTTAAAAAAATATATGGTTCAAGCAAAGCCAGTTTAAATATTGCATCTAATAATTCAAATAATAGGGCTATTAGCAAAATATATGATGACTATTCTTTTTTAATTAATGTTCCAAATACAGTAGACGAAGATAGTACATCTTCAAATATGAATATTGAAATGAGTGGATTTAAAACAGCACTTGTTTTATACAAAGGCAATAGTGCAATTAAAACATTAACTCAAGAAGAAATTAATGCAATTTACACATACCTTGAAACAGAAGAATTAAGTTTTGATAGCCCTTCAAATTCTTATATAATTTTTAGTGCTACACAAGACATAAAAAGTATTGTAATATCTAATCTATATCCAAAGACATCAACATTAATTAACAACATTAAAAACAATATTTTTGATTATGTTAATACAATGGCAAAAATAGGTCAACCAATTAAAAAGAGTCAAATAGAAAGTATTATAGAAAATACAACAGATAATAATAACATTGCCGTACAATCATTTACAACAAACTTAACAAGTGATTTAGTGCCAACTAGTAGCTTTCATATTATTTCTGTACCGAAAAACAATATTACAATAATATGAATAATAATTACATTACATATATTAATCAAGCACTAGGTGATGGAAGCGTCTGGAATGCAAAATCAAAAACTGGTAGCAATCTATCTAACCTTGTTTTAGTTTTGTCTAGTGTGTTGCAAAAAATAAGACAAAATACAGATAATGCAAAAACAGAGCAAGATATATACAAAACCACGCTTAGCAATATATCAAATTGGGAACATTTACTAGGAATTCCTGACGATGTATTTACACAAACAACACAATTAACATTAGATGAAAGAATAAGACAAGTAATATTAAAACTTGTTGGTTTTAGAAAAATGACAAAAACTAATTTATTAAATTCTATTTATAATATTTTTGGAGTAAATTTTGAAATCAAAATATTAACAAGGGCAGACACTACAAAATTTAATAATATTAAATTGGGTTATTTCAAATTTACAGATGAAGTTGAAGGTTATGCAGAAATAGTAATTAGATTGTCAAAGTCTTTGATTGGTCAGAGTGGCTTTCCTTTTACATTTCCAATTACTTTTGGAAAAACAAGCAATAAAACATTAATTGAAAATTTTATTATAGCCTGTGTTCCTTTTAATAAAAAGGTGTCTTTTGAGTATGTGTTATAATTGAATAATATCGTTTGGCACGAGATTTAAAACACAATCAATTCCTCCTTCATTATATTCATATTCAATGCTTGTTATTACAAAATAATTTTCTGTTGCGTCTATATATCTTTGAAAATTTTCTTTTAGTAAATCTGTGATTAATGTAGATTGTGAAACTAACGCTTTCATTCCTAATTTAAATATACCATTTTCAAGTTTTTGTAAATTTGTAAAAATACTGTTTGTTTTTATACTCAAGACAAACCCATCGTTAATACTTTCTTTAATTAATGAATTCGCATATTGAGAGCTATCAACATCATTGGAAGTAGATTTGATTTTTTTTACATAAACAATGTCTGGGATTGAAATTGGTTTGTCTATTGCAACTATAGATTTTGCAACTGTATTAACATTTTTTCTTAAAATTGTTTTATATGTTCCGCTAGTTCCGTCCATAGTGTCATCTGAGGCTATTATAACTTTATCTATAAGTTGTTTACTGTCAATTTCATATTCTATTTCAAATGTATTATTATTATTAAATGTACATTCATTGATTGCAGAATATTTTGATAATAATTCCGCAGTATCATAAAAGTATAATACTGTTTTATCAATACCTACAAAATTCCTATAAACTTCTGTAAAAAGTCTTGCACCGCAATCATTAATTAATGTTGTTAAATAATCATAAGCAAGTTGATTTTCACTCGCATATAATTTACTATCTATTTTTGATTTTTTAGAAAGTGGTATTTTGTAATCATAAAGTGTAGTAAAGTTATTTTTAATTAAAAATCTATCAATTACACTGTTTGCGTTTAGCTCGTCTTCATTATACACCTCAAAAGCTTCAATATACTGTATTCTCATAATTGATGTTTTATGACTAATTACAATTACAATGTCATCTTTTGCATAATCAAGATTTGTACTTAATACATTAATAATACCATTTATTAATAACCATTTTTGATTTTGATTTGTAATATATACTTGCACTTCAGCAAATCTATTTTTTGTAAAAAAGTTAAACATTTCTGTTTTGTATTTTAGTAAAACAGTTTTTGATAATGTGATTGTACACGCACCCGAGATTGATGTTTGTGCATTTTTATAAGACACTGATTTAATTCCATATGTGTTAATTGTGTTTACAATTTCTTGATTTAGTAAGGGAATATCTAAAATAACTTTTTCTGCTTTCATATTATGAGCTTTTCATTGTTGTTTGACCTGCACTTAATACTGTAATACTAACTGGAAATGTTCCACCAGCATTAGGTGGTATGGTAACGGTGCCTTGTAATACCGCTTTTGTACTTAATAAATATTCAGCCAAAGCCTCATTTTCTCCTATTATAACACTGTTAGATTTTATGTGTAATTTATCTGTTTTAATGTTTATTAATTGTTTTGCAAAATGAATAAATGAACTTACAAGACCATATTTTTTTTCACCAGATTGAAGTGTGTTATCTTGTTTTGCATTAATAGGTGTAGCATACATTAATTGTTTATCCAATGTGTTAATGTGTAAAAAAACATCCTGCCCAACTTCAGGAATATGATAATAACCGTTTGTTATATATTGTACATATTCAGCATATTTTCTATTACTGTCTTTACATTTTATTTTTATGTTTTTATCCTCATCTTGTTTTACTTCATATATGGTACATTTTTTTACTGTGCTTTCACTCATATTGGTTGATTTTTATTTATAATATATTAAATTATTGTCAACTATGTCAATAGATAATTTAAGAGAATATTTAGATAAAGATTGGAAGCCTGCTAGTATATCAAATGGGCTTACAAGCCTTAATTTATATGTTGCAAGCTACACAGATCAATATGCTAAAAGATATATAGAAGACAAAATACCAAACGGAGGTATTATATTAAGAGAATTTGGAACGGACGAGGGCGTGTATGCTGTAGAATGTAGAATGGAAGCAAGATTGTATAATGATTTTTTAAAACATTTAAAATCAAATGCTTTGCATTATGTCACAATGTTTGCTGAGTTTGAAAAACCAATGTTTTTTAAAAGCGTTGAGAGTAATTTTGAAGATAGCTCATTGGGATTAATTTACTTTTCTCTAAGTTATTCTATATCTGAGTTTAGTTCACAAGGGTATAAAAAACAAGAAACAAAAAGCAACCTTGCCGATAATGCAAGCAAAGGTGAAAAAAGTATTTTTGATAGCATTGAAAATTTTATAAATTATTACAAAACTGGCAGAAATTATGTAAGGACTGCAACAGCATTAATTGCACAGGGTTTAGATATAATAAAACAAGTTGCATTAGAAATACAATCTATTGAAAGTGATTTTAATGCTTTGAGTAATCAAATAGCAAGCATACAATCAACTATTATTAACACTGTGACTTCACCAATATTATTATACAACTCGGCAAAAAATTTAATTGACACTTTAGTCAACAGTACAAATCAAATTATTGCAATACCATCTATTGTTGGCACTGCTTACTCGTTTTCACCAAAGATTGTAAACACAAGTAGTCAATATTTACAAAATATTACAACAACAGAAAATCAAATCAATTCATTATATGCTGGGTTGTGTATAACATCATATGCAAAACTTATAGCACAAAAAGAAATATATTTTGATTATGAAATTGAAGAGCAACTTGCAAACATTAAAACATTACAAACAACTATAACAAATTTTAATGATATTGCACTAAAACAACAACTCAATACATTGTTGTCAACAATTGTTGTATATCTAAATGAAAAAAAATATACCACTGTTAATAAGAAAAGTCTTGTTGTCAACTATCCTACTAGTGCTTACAATTTATGTTATAAAATATATGGTAATGTTGACAATTATCAAACATTTTTACAGTGGAATGAAAATGTTTTTAAAGACACCATTTACTGCGAACCATTGCAACCAATAGAAATTATTTATTATGAAATGTAAGAAAAAACATTACAAACATCTTGTAAGATTATACAAAACCACCATACAAGCTCATCAATATAATCAAATAGATGCTGTAAAAAATAAAATATATGGTATTGATGTTTTTTGTACAGATATTCAACAACAAAGTGGCTATGATACAGAAATAGGAGGTCAAGTTGCTAGCAGTCCTTCTGTAATTAAAATTCAAATATACAATTTGTTAATTCCAATGGATAATAGTGGCACTTTGGTTTCTATGGATATTAAAAGCAATACTGCGAGATGGGGGGCGGAATTTAATGGTGAGCAATATACAGTACAAGCGGTAGAGTTTGATAATGCTCTTTTAAATGGCAAGTATATGTATTTGTTATTAAAAAGAAATAACGACACTAGGTACCTCTAAACAGCGTTTTTTAACTTCTAACAATAAATGTGTTATACTGTCAACTCTGTCGTCGTGTTTTGTATTAGGGAAGTTTGATAATTCATATTGCCATTCTGCAACCCATTTTGCTTGTTCGGGTATTTTAACTTTCCCATTTGCAAAGAAATATTTTACTGCTTCTAATCTGTCTTCTTTAGAAGCTTTTGGCATAGTGGCTATAATACTTATTTGTTCAAGAGTGCCGTTTGTTGGATTAACAAATTTTTTATTTTTAAATTCTTGAATTAAGCTTTCACCAGACGACTTGTCTTCTATAAAAAAATAATTGGGTTTGTATTTAAAATATAAAATTTCAATAACATTTTTTAACTCGTGAAATGCAAATTTACCAACAACAACTTCAAGTACATAAATATCACCATCTCGTAATCCTGCGACTGTAAAACACGAATTATCACCAGTATTTTTGTTTTTGCCTGAAGAGGTGTCTGCTGATATAATAATATCTCTAAATGTATTTGATTTTGCTAACATAGAAGGGTCTCCTTCATATCTATGATTGACATAATCAAACGGCAATATTACACCGCTTCTGTTTTGAGGGTTTTGTTGATATTGTGTTTCTCTTTTGCTTACATTTCCTTGACATTCCTTGCCAAGCACTTCGCCGTTCCATTTTATTTCATCAAAATAACAATTAGAAAATGTTTCTGCTGGAAATATCCATTTTTTTTCTTCTATTTCGTTTGTAATTTTATTTTTTATATAAAAAGTATATGTTGTGTTTTCTGTGAATTTATATGGTATTTTTACCTCACTATATATCCCATCTGTTTGATTAAAAATATCTTGCAAATAACCTGTTGTATCATTTTTATCAACTCTTTGCATTACTACTATATTTTTTGTAATTTTATTTTTAAAACCTCTTGTTAAATACATATTTAAAAAATCTTTTGATGTATTAAATTCGGCTCTATTCATATGAGTTGGTTTATCAAAATCATCAAATATAAACAAATCACCTCTTGTCCCTGTAATATCACTTCTTGCGGGGTTCATATTTAACCATCCTCCTTTTTTAGATATTTTTACACCATCGTTGTTTTTTGCTAATTCAAAATCAGGAAAAATTTTATTAAAAATAGAAAGGTTTAACAAAGTTGGTATGTCGTACATTATTCTTTTTCTATTTTTTTCATTTGCAGTAATTACAAAATGTGCTAAGTTTTCTTTTGCAAACCACCATATATTTAAAAGCCTTGTCACTACATAAGATTTCCCCCAAGATGGGCAAGCTAAAAAAAATAAAAAATCAGACCTAACAAATGTGTTGTTTTTTAGTTCAAAAAGTCTGTTTTCTAAAAATGCTTGTAAAATTTCACAAGACATTTTATATGTTTCAAAATTCATTTTTGCAAGCGGATCAAATTCTTTTGACATTAATGTTGCAAATAAATGAAAATCATTCTTAGCCTTTTCTATTGTTTTTTTTTCAACTTGATTATAGATATATTTTTTTAAATCTTGTGTTGAAATGTTAATCATAATATAATATAATTTAGTATATCAAATTATTTTTTAATTGTCAACTATATTATGTTATTGGATTTAAGATTATGTTTTTTTTAATTTCTTGTAATTCTTGTTTTACTTCCTGCAATTCTTTTTTAATTTTCTGCAATTGTAATTCTACATTATCTTCATCTACTGGATGCAACGGAATTCCTGTGTTTTCAAAAATTATCTTTAATCTTTTTTGTATTTCTAATATTGCGTCATCATCGTTTTTAAATTGCGTTTTGTCTATTTCTTTGAGCATAAGCTCAATTTCTGTATGCTTTAATCTACGAAACTCTCCTAATATAATATCGTGAGTAGATCTTTTATAATATAAATCACAAGCAATTTCTTTAATGACTGGATCTGTGGGCTCTATGTATGTTATCATAATATAATAATAAATTATTATAACAATTAAAACAATAATTGTCAATAAAAAAATAATTTATTATTTTTTCACATTAACATAGCAATATTTAATGTAGTTAATTTAGCACCAGTAAAGTTAGTCTCATATATTGAAGCATAGTTAAAAATAGCATTACTTAAATTAGCATAAGAAAAATTAGCACTTAGCAAAACAGCCTCACTCAAATTGGTGTTTTTAAAATTAGTATATATGCAATTTGCACCAGTAAAATCCGCTCTTTCTAAAATAGCATTTTCAAAATTTGAATAAGAAAGGTTGGCATAAGATAAATTTACACAAGACAAATTAGCATTAGATAAATTCATATAACGCAAATCTAAGTAAAAATGTTTGTTTTTAATAAATTCTAGTGTTTCGGGGTTTGGAATTGTATAACGCAAATCAAAACCTTTATTTTTAATAAACTCTAGTGTCTTAGAGACAGGAGTTGATTTTCTAATTTCAATCTCCTCTGGTGTTAGTGCAGTTTTACAAAACTCTTGTAATTTTTGATAAGTTTCAAAGCTTTTCATAATACAATAATAATATTAATCTTTGAAACATACATGCCCACCTCGTACATAATAATAAAAACATTTATCTGGACAGTACCAGCCTCTTTTGCTGTTAATACCAATTGTTTTAACTACTTCATAACAACCTTTTGCTTTAAATTTATCGCTTTCATTTTTGTTTTGCCAATTTAGCAAACATAATACAAATAAAATCCCAAAAAACGCCATCACAAAAAACACTACAGTACCTTCACGCATAAATTAAATAAATTAAAATTCTATTCACAATCACAATCTTTAAAAACAACTTCCAAAAGACCAAGGCAAATTCCTACAATCACACTTATAAAAGCCATAAAAATAAAAAATTTAAAACATTCCATTAACATACTATTACCAACCGGTTCAAAATATCTATTAACAAAACAATGCTATCTATTAACAAAACAATGCAAATTCCTAGAATAAAACTTGCAAAACACATCAAAATTATACAAGATGCTATTTCAAAAATCAATCTCAATCTTGTCAACATACTAAAAATATAAATAAAAACACTCCAACAAAGCTCCGAGCATTATGCTACAAGATGCTATTTCAAGCTTATATTTTAACACCGTTGTAATTGGAAGTTGACAATACACACAACCAATTAACAACATAAATATAAAACTTATTAAACAAAATATTAAAAAAGCCATACTTAAAACAAATCATTCAAATTACAAACATCACTAGGATTACATGGTTTGATATACTCAATCTCACCACTTTCAAATTCACACACTTTCAAGTTGCCTTCTAAAACCTCTATTCTTTTACAGTTTAGTTTTGCACAAGACATTTCTTCAACTTCAATGTTATTTGCTTTTACATCATTATCTACACAAACAAGATTAGCTTTAATGTTGCGAGCCACTAAAAAACCATATATACGCAATTCGTTTGCATTTAATAAATCTATACCCTCTAAATCAACATCAAAATCACAATAAACATCACTTCTTTTAAAATCAATGTATTTATTGCCTTTTTTATCTATTTGTATAAGACATTTTAAGTCGTTTATGTCTTCACAAATCAATTCATTTTTATTTTCACAGTTCATAATAATATAATAATTTATTATAGCAATTATTTTTTTAATTGTCAATAATTTTTTTAATTTCTTCCCAAAGGTTTTCTTGACCTTGTAAAAATTTTGAGTATTCTTGAAACATATGTGTAAGTGCTTGTCTATGTTTTGGACGATAACACGCTGAAAACATAATATAATTATCTATGATTTCTATATAATATTGTGATTTATCAATCATAATATCAAAACAATTGCCAAAACTTTCATCTGCTGTTTTTGTAATTTTTTTACAAAAATTTTCATCTTTATCATTTAAAATGTAAAAATGCCTTAAATGACCATCGGAACCATAACACGCAATGTCAAAACACTCCCAAGTATTAAAATCAAAACATTCACCAATATGTTTAATTAATGGTATATACAACTCTTGTTTTAAGCTATTTTTAATGTTATTTATTAATTCACTGCAATATGTGTGTTTTTTATCTAAATTTTGATTTATTATAAATGGCTGTTCACATATATGCGTTTTAAATTTTGCTGTTTCAGTGTACTTACAAAAATATTTTTCAAAAAATAAATAAACATTTTTAGCATTATTTATTTTTACTTCTAAACAAAATTCTTGACCATAACTAAGTAAGTTTTGCATTATTATATGTTTGTAAATAATATCAATAACATCTTTTGTGAATTGGTGCTCAAAAGGTATATTATTTGGTATTGTCAGCAATTTGTCAAGTTGTTGATTATCAATTTTTATAAACATAATAATATAATATTTTAATATAACAGATTATTTTTTAATTGTCAATAGAATGATTATAATTTGTAATTTGTTATACTTTTCTTGACAACAAGAAAAACAATGTTATATTATTACAATAAAAACTATATTATTATGACAAAAGAAACAGTGTTTGTTGTTATTGCTTTACTAATAATATGTTATATTTTGTATAAAAACACACATAGGCGTGCAGTTCTTTCAATAGGCAAAAAAATTAAAGTTTGTCTTGAATTTTGCACCACTCATCATTGTTGTTGTCATTAACATTTTGATTATAATCTGTAATCAATGTTTCCATAACATCATAAGCATTCTCAAGCATACCTTTGTTGTCTTGACAAGAGTTTTTAAAATCATTAAAATCAAAATCATTGTTAAGATTATAAAGTGTGATAATGTCTTCTTTAGTGTAAAAATCACCACAAAGAAAAAACCTTCTCATAAACTCATCAATGATTTGTTGGTTTGGGCATTCTTTTAATGAAATTGGGAGTAGTGGCTCTGGTTCATATATTATATTTGGTGTGATATTATTTAATTTACAGAATTCTTCCATTGTTGTATATGCAAGTAATTTTTTTCTAGAATGATCTTCATATATAGGAATTGGTTTTAATCCCAAAGCCTCCATTTCTGCCTTAATTTCTTCCATTGTTTTGTATGCAAAAAATGGTTTTTTCTTTTTTTCATTAGCTTTTACACTTTGACTTTTTTTACTACAAGTATAATCACAATATACTTTTTTATCGTAATTTGTTGTAAATTCTTTATTACAATATTGACAATTTTTTTTCATAACTTTTAACTTTTTCATATTACTTACTCAATAAACAACAATACATTGGTTCAAATTTTACTTCTTTAATGTTATAACCATAATGCTTTACCAATACATTGAATATTTTATCAAACAACTCTCTTGTTGACAAAGGAGTATAACCAGCAAAAAAAGCACGGCGATTTTTTTCTTTTAATTCATGCCATAATTTACATTCATCTTCAAATTTTTTACTTATTTTCTCTTGTAAATCCCAAAGATATTCTTTTTTACTTGCGTCGCAGGTTGTAAGATAATCGTTATAAAGTCCATACTCACCATTACTATACTTAATTACACCAAATGTTATACTTTTGTCCGTTGTTAAACGGAGCTTTTCACCATCTGCGTAGAAATACCCCTTAGATAATACTGCAGGGCTATGTATATGTAAATTAGGATCAATTTCTATTTCTTGATGTGAATGTAAAAATTTTAACAAAGCCAATTTTGGTTTTGTATTTGGAAAAAATTTTAATTCTTTTGGTAATGTAAAATACAACAAATTAAGATTATTGTATAATTTATCAATATTATAACTTTCTTTGCTTTCATCATAAATAATATTCCAAAAACAATCTATTAAGTTATCTGTTTTTTCTTCGTTTGTTTTTATATTGTTTGTTGTGTTTATATTATTTACACTTTTTGCTATATTATCACCAGCGTTCGTTATAGCATCGCTTGTTATTATACTACCCGCAATTGTACAAACACCTGAAAATAAACTACCCCACATAATACTAACTAAATAAAACTTGCCCTTTACTTGAATTCATATAATTCAATATAATCTCATCCTCTTCTCTATCAATTTGTGCTTTGTATAATATTTTAACAACATCTTGTTTTGTTGCTTTCATAAAAAACAAATCATTAAACACTGTGTCAAGAGCATAATATAACTCGTTGTTTGCAATGTAAAATTTATAATCACTCATTTTATTCAACCAGTCAAGTGAAATAACAACATTGTCAATTTCTATAAAGTTTTTATTTAACATTTTCATAATAATATAATACTTTATTATAACACATTGTTTTTTAATTGTCAACTACTTATGAAAAATATTTTTTCTCTTGACAATTATTATTTGTTTAGTATATTTAATTATTATTATATTATGACTATTCAAAACAAACCAGTTAGAAAATATATAGACTCAGTCTATAAAAAGTTTACTTATGTCTCAGAGCATATAAAAGAAGGCAAAACAGATGAGTGGATGCAAGCTATAATAAATGAATGTATTTCATTACATACAGATTATTTTAAAATAGACGAGGAAACTCTTCCAATCAAAGCACAAAATGTTTTAAAGTTTTATTCAAAATTGTTATCATTAAAAACAAAGCGTAAAACAATTTTAGATAAAATCAAAGAAATAGAAGAGTGCATAGTGTGTTTATCGGCTTCCCCTTGTGATGCTTTTTGGTGTCCACAGGCAAGGGTGTTTTTTCCAAGTGTACATTGCAAAATAATTGATAAAGCTATTTTAGATATAGATATTGACAGCATTAAGATATAACTTCAATAAGTTCATTGGTTAATTTATCAATCTCTTCTTTTTGTTTTTGATTTTCAGGTTGATTTAAGAAGTCTTCTATGTCTTTAAAGTCAACCTGATCCTCATTTACAATGTCTTTAACATCTTCAAGCCTTGCCATATTTCTATCAGCAACAATCGTTCCAGTTGTTGCGTATAAGATTTTTTCTCTAGTCTCCCATTCTCTAAACATTTTGTTAATCTCGCTATTTTCAAGTTCTTGTTGAAAATCACAAGCAAGTTTTAAAGTTGACAATGCGTATTTTATTTCTTTCAAGTTATTTGTTTGTGTAAACAATTCACAATCTATTTTATCATTTATTAAATTCTTATCTGCGAGGTCTTCTAAAAACAAATAAGCAACTTTTTGCATTTTTGTTAATCTGTTTTTTAAATCACCTTGACCTTTTTTGATTTCACAAATTTCTTTCAAATCTGTTATACATTGATTATAGGTATGCTTTGTCGCTTCAAGATGAAAATTACTAAATTCTTTTAATTGTTCTACAACTTGTTCTTTAACATTTTCTTTAACATTTTCTTTAATTGCATCTGCAAACTGTTCTTGAACATTTTCTTTAATTAATTCTGCAACAGGTTTTACTTGAGCTATTTTTTCAACCAAAGTGGTTTGTGTATGATGTTCTTTTTTATACTTTTTGTAATAATTTCTTATAAAAAATTCCATTTTTTGCTCCGTTTGTACATTAAACAATATTCTTATCTTTTCAATAACTGTAGGGCATCCTTGTATAATATCACGAACTTTATACATTTTTTTAAACAAAGGGTATAGTTCATCATTAAGAAAATCCACTTGAACAGTGTTCGGTGTTGACATAATGTTTACTCTATTTACTAACTTATTATAAATAAGAGCATAGTTGATAAAAGTCAAGCCGCTATTTACTAACTAGTAAATAACTTAGTAAACACATTAGTAAATTAGTAAATAAGCTGATAAAACGGACTTTTATGGGGTATATATACATAGTATAGTTAATAAACAAAATTAAATAAAACAAAGTGAATATATAAAAATTAATTAACTATCTTGTTTATTAATATACTTATGTATATATAGTCTTTTTTTTAATAGTCAAGAGGCTAAATTTTATTATAACATATACTTTCAAAATTTTAATGTTACCGAATTCGGTAAGATTAAAAACTCTTTTGAAACTAATTAGTCAAAAGGGTTTAGTTTTATCTTTGCACAATAATTATTTTGTCTATACATTAAATAATCATTCTCAAAGCTAATAGTGAAATCACCGTTTTTAAACATCAATTTTCTTTGTTTGTAAAAATTTAAAAGCAACGCCCTTTGATTATAAAACAAATTGCATAATGTGTTATTTTCAAGTTTATAACAAGCTTCAAGTTTGTTAAGTATTTTATACAATCTATTTAAATCTTGTGTATTTCTTTTATTTACACAATCCTTGTTTTTATGTGTTAATGAAAAACCGCAATATTGCTTCCTGCCACTATAACTTACACCATTTTCATATCTTTTTTTTAAAACAGTGTTATATGT
>Ga0078894_10001320_pt1 | contig 18350 bp, 9 predicted proteins | sample LauGreSu1BDMLBSD_2_FD_67506 | JGI IMG/M metagenome (GOLD analysis project Ga0078894, IMG submission 67506) | Freshwater lake microbial communities from Lake Michigan, USA - Su13.BD.MLB.SD (version 4) (version 4) | ecosystem: Environmental > Aquatic > Freshwater > Lake | place: Lake Michigan, USA... | reverse complement strand
CTATCTCGATGCCGTCGAGCAACACGTTGGCGTGCCGGTGTCGATGGTCAGCGTCGGGCCTGAACGCACGCAGACGCTGGTCAGTGCCTGATCACTCGCGGGCCGTACGGCTCGACATCAGGCGCTTGGACCACTCGACCCAACTCACTTGGCTGGCTTGCCGGGCTTGACGGTGGCGGGTGGCGCGGCACCGCTAGGGCCTTGGCCGTTTCCAGAACGGGGGACTGACCTGACTCCGGTGGCCCGAAGCCGCTGGCGGCCCTTCGAGCCACCGGGGGCATCGCCTGTGAAACCCGTGCAGAAGGCTTCGGCGTACTTGACACACTTTGCATCCCACTCGATTTCGCAGCACAGGGGCAACTGGGAACAGATGAGGTCACAGCACCGAAAATCATTGCAGTACGGTTCCGGGTGCTCGGAATAACACGAACCGGCATCCGGCGAACCGCAGGAAAGCACATTGCAAAGATCTTCCCGGCACTCGGTACCAACCAGAGCGACACAGGTCTGGTCCCATTCGACCAAGCAGCAGTACGTGTCTTTGTCGCACACCGCGGTGCAGCAGGCCAGGTCATCACACCCCCTGTTTGGATGAGGGATGCAACAACTTCCGGCATTCGGCTCCCCGCACGTCAGCGGGCACGGTCCACCATCCTCGTAGCACAACGAATTCGCCAAGTCGGCGCAAATCTGATCCCACTCCAAGGTGCAGCACTGCGAGTCCTGCCCGCAGACGGTCTTGCAGCACGCCTCGTCCTGGCACGCGACACCAAGGTGCGGCTCACAGCAGGATCCCGCACACTCATCACCACACTCCTTGGCGCATGAACAGGATGAGATGGCGTACGTCAACTCCACGCAGTTGACATCCCACTCGAACTCGCAGCAGTACGAGTCCTGCGCACACACGGCGTCACAGCACGCGCTTTCGCGGCACCAGGGCTCCTCATGCGGGGCGCAGCAATCACCGAGTTGCTCGTCGCCACACTCTGGCACCTCGCAGAACGACCTCGCCAGCTCAACGCAGGCCACATCCCAGTCAAACTCGCAGCAGTACGAGTCCTGTTCACAGACTGTCGCGCAACACTCAAAGTCGTTGCAGCCGGGCGATCCGCTGTCATCAAAGAAGCAGCTCGAGGCCAAGGCCGAACCACAACCTCGCGCGCAGCGATCCTGCGCGATGGTGGCGCATGCCCCATCCCAGACGACCTCACAGCAGAATGGTTCGACCTGGCACACCGCCTCACAGCAGTACGGCTCATCGCAGTATGGCGAGTCGTGCGACTCAAGGCATGGTCCTGCACATCCGCTGTCGCACCCCAGCCCGCCACAGCAAATCTGCTGCGCAAGATTGGCGCAGTTCTGGTCCCACGCATCGATGCAGCAGGTCGGCTGTTCAGCGCAGACGGCCGAACAGCAGGCCACCTGCTCACACCCTGGATTTTCCGGGTGCGCTTCGAAGCAACTTCCGAGACACGGGCAGTTCCACTCGGGCTCTTGCGGCTCACAGAGTTCGCGCGCCGCCGTCACGCAGCTCGAATCCCAGCGCTCGTTGCAGCACGATGGGTCGACACCACAGACAGCGTTGCAACAATAGGGATCACTGCACCCCCCGCTGTTGTGCGCCACGAAGCACTCGCCATTGCCTGGGCACGCATTGGGCGTGACGCAGATCGTGGCGGCAATCGCCACGCAACGCTGGTCCCACGAGATTTGGCAACAATTCGGCTCGACACTGCAGACCGTCGCGGCGCACGCATCGTTGCCGCAGCCCCGCGTCGGATGAACCTCAAGGCAGTCGCCGCTGCCGCCGGTTGAACCACCCGGTGGGGTGCACAGTCGGACAGCCAGTTGCACGCACAGCGCATCCCAGGCCACCTCACAGCAGAACGCGTCGAATCCACCGCAAATCTCGTCGCAGCAGGACGATTGGTTGCAGCCGGGCACCACCGACGGCACGAAGCACGGTCGAAGCGTGGCCTGCCCACACGATTTGGTTGGATCTGCACACTGGCCCAAGGCGATGTCGACGCATAACGAATCCCAGAAATCCTCGCAGCAGAATGGGTCTTGCGCGCACACGGACTCGCAGCATTTGGCATTCAGGCACGATGGTTGATTATGCTCCGAGAAGCATGAGCCACTGTTCGGGTTGCCGCACTCGGAACACAACTGGCCGGCTTGCACGGTGCACTCGAGATCCCAGCTGGTGACGCAACACTCCGGATCGACTTGGCAGACCTCGTCGCAACACGCCGGGTCATCACATCCGGGCGTGAGATGAGCGATCAGGCAACTTCCCGTGACCGGATCCAACGGCGTGCCTTGGCACTCGGGCAGGATCGCGCATTGAGTGTCGGCCCCTTGGACACAGGTTGCATCCCAGGTCACGACGCAGCAGAAGGGATCGTAGCGGCAGACTTGCAGGCAGCAATAGCCGTCGGCACAGCCGGGCAACTCGTGAACCTCGAAGCAACTTTCTGCATCGGGAGCGCCGCAGACGCAGGCAACGGTCGGACAATTCGTGATCGCAAGCTTGGTGCACACCTCGTCCCACGTCACCTCGCAGCAGAACGGGGTCGACGAGCACACCAAGGCGCAACACGGCCCATCACTGCAGAATGGGGTATCGTGGGGAACGCAGCAGTCGCCCGCAAGTTCGGATCCACAGCCGATCTCGGCACACTCTGCGGTGGCGATCTCCACGCAATTGATGTCCCAGGACACTTGGCAGCAAGTGACATCCAGCGCACAGGTCCTCAGGCAACAAGCCTCATCCGCGCAATACGGCTGCTCATGCGGCAGGAAGCATGAACCGACGTCGTCACCGCAGGACAGGCACTCCGTCTCGGCTGTCGCGACGCACGACGCATCCCATTCCATGACACAGCACATCGCATCGAGCTCGCAGACGGACTTGCAGCAGTCGGTGTCGTCACAGGCCGGCAGCGCACTCGGCGTGAAGCAGTCTCCCGCCCCGGCCCCTCCGCATTCAAGGCACTCCGTTCCGGCACGCTGGACGCAGAGCGCGTCCCATTCGCTCTCGCAGCAATCAGGCAGGACCTGGCAGACCGCCGAGCAGCACGCAGCATCGTCACAGGCCGGATTGGGGTGGGACCGGAGGCACGATCCAGCACCGGATTGACCGCAAAACGTCGTGGGATCGGAACAGGCTCGATTGACGGAGCCTGGAGTATCGACCCCCAAGGCTGGGGCCTGGGATGCAGCACGCCACTGTCCCGCCGAGATACCGCTGCCTTCGCATCGGAAGGCATGGAAGGGGCGCTCATCCTCCGGTGGCGTACCGACCGACAGCGGCCCAGCCGAGTAGTCCGGCCTGGGGCAGTAGTTGCACCCCCAGAGTTCCGTGTCGCCATCGCTGCGGCGCAGCGAGACAGCATCAAGGATCACATCCCACGGGGGCAGCTCATTCGCAGATCCTTCGCTTCGAGTCGCCAACCGACACGCACCGCCCACATCAAGCCCCTGGCCGACCACGGGTTCCGAGACATTGGTGGAGAAAGCGGCGGTTGGTGGTCGCCGATAGGTCAGGAGCAGCGTGACGTTTTGACTCGCCGATCCAAAGAACTCCCTCAGCGGGCGCCGCAGAGGAACCACGTTGCCGATCGGCAGCGTGAACTGTGGTGGGTTGGTCACCTCCGGCAGGACCAATGCGTAGCCGGCCGAAGCACCCGACGACTGAAAATCCAAGCCTGACAGTTCGACCACACCGAGCACCACGCCCTGCCGAACGGTCCCGCCGTCGGCGTCCCAACCAACCAGCACGAGCGAATACCCCGTGCCCAGTTCACCCGTCCACGCGTAACTGGCCGGGAATGGCGCTTCGGGAAGCCTGAACTCGACGTATCGCTGCTGGGTCTGCGTGTCGCTATCGACACCAAGCCGGACCTCGTTGAGTTGGATGTTCGGAATCCGGAACTGACCGCCCCCCCCGGTCGATGCATCCGTGGCGAACTGGATTAGCCGCGTGAGTACGAATCCGTCGGCATCCGTGAGCAATCCATCCCGGGTGAAGTCGGCGCAGGGGTCGTACTGACCGGAATCCCTCAGCACTCCAAATCGCTGAAGATCAAGCGCGGTCACCTTCTTGTCGTTGTTCAGGTCGCCCACGAAGACGCTGCTGCAGATCGACGAATCTGCCCCTGCCTGCGGTTCCAGGGCGACCATGGCCAGGGCGGCGAGTCCAACGAGCAGCAGACGCCGGGCGGCAGTCGTCCACGACTGCATGCCACGACGCATCTGGGCGGGTGCCATCACGGGGGCGTGGGTGAACGACATGGTGCGAAACGGACTCTGCAACATCCGATGCCCAAGTGTAGGAGATGCGAGCGGAAACTCAACTGTACCCCCTGAATATACGCGAAGTTCACGCCGACTCAGGCGCCGCAACGCTGCCCCACTTCCGGGTCCGTCCGGCATAGTCCTCCAAGGCGCACTCAAATGCGGTTCTGTCAAAGTCAGGCCACAGCAGCTCGGTCACGTGAAGCTCGGCATAGGAAACCTGCCACAACAGGAAGTTCGAGAGCCGATGCTCGCCCGCCGTCCGGATCACGAGGTCCGGATCCGGCAATCCAGCCGTCTGGAGCGCCGACCCCACCAACTCCTGGTCGATGTCTTCGGGCATCAGGTCGCCCCTGGCGGCACGCTGAGCGAGCACCCGCATGGCGTCCACGATCTCCTGACGAGCGCCGTAGTTCATGGCAAGGCAGAGCGTGAGGCCTTGGCACCCTGCCGTCGCGAGCGCTGTGGCATCGAGTTGCTCCAGGACCGCTGCCGGCAGTCCCGCACGGGACCCAAGGTGACGAAACCGAACACCCTGCACTGCGAGTGCTTCTCGTTCGGCAGCCAGCTGGGCAACGGCCAGCTCCATGAGCCCGTCAACCTCTTCCGGCGGCCGACTCCAGTTTTCGACGCTGAAGCTGTAGAGGGTCAGCACCTCGACCCCCAACTCACCGCAGGTCTGAACCAACTCCTTGGCGCGCAGGGCGCCAGCAGCGTGCCCCGCAAGACGAGGGAGCCCACGTTGCTGCGCCCACCTGCCGTTGCCATCCATGATGACTGCAACATGGCGGGGCAAGCCACTCGGGCGGTTGGAGGGAAAGCCCAGCCCTGCCAGCGGATGAGCGTGACGAGGGACTGGGCCAAGGTGATCAGGCACGCGCGAGGAGTCCATCCGGCATCACTCCTCGACACGATGAACATACAGGATCCGAGGCTGGTCACCGGGGCGATTCACGCCCGACCGATCGATCAGCATCACGTAGCGAACGTCGTCGATCACCTGTTCGCCGTCGGACGCGTCCCAGACTCCCGTCGTCGGATTCTGCGTGAATGAGCGCACCCTGAAGTACACCGTGAACACATCACTGCGGGTGGTGACCAGGTTGGCGATGCCCGACAGCAGCATGTTCTGCTCCTCGACATCGCCGAAACTCTGGTCGGCCTCGGCAACAGTGTTTTCCCGGATATCCGGGTAGTGATAGGCGACGCTGGACACTGGAGCACCATCCGGCTTGAAGTCCGTCTGGAGCACCAACGGCAATCGGTCCGCAGAGAGCTTCGCATCGAGGTTGGACAGGGCGCCCGGGGGATCCAGCACCGTCGGCCCACCGATCGCCGACTGGTCGTCGCCGACGCTCCAGCCCAACCGCGGCTGTCCGTCGGTTCCAGTCATCAGGAATGGATCCCGGCTGGCGAACTGCATGGACCAGCTCCGTTGATATGCCTCACGGGGGGAAACGACCGTGTTGCCCTGGGTCGTGGGGGCCAAGGTTTGCCCTGGCTCGCGCCGAAGCAGGGCGAGCTCGCCGATGGAGGCGATGCCTTGACCACCTCGCATGCCCTCGAAGAAGCCAAGCGTGGCGTCCTCGGGGTCATCCGCCCGGAACCCTCGATCCCAGTACTCCGGGAAGAGCGAAGATCCGATGGACGTGGACGACATTTGCCGAGCTTCCCGATAGATGGCGATCGCTTCCGGAACGCGAACCCGCGGTCCGTTTGTGGACATGTTTTCCGTGAGCCCGAACGGGAATTGGCCCGCAAAGTCGGCGTAACCAACGTTGTTGCCGAATCGGAGCCAGTCCGCCTCGTCCTGCAGCAGTGGATTGCCAGAAAGGCGACGGGGGTGCGCGTCATTGAACGCCAACGAACTCATGTTCGGCAGTGCGCGCAAGACCTCGGGGGGTGCCGTATTGACGTTGATGAGCCCAGGCGTCGCCTTCCCCATGAAGCCCTGGGCGAGCCGGAACGATCGCTCGAAGGCCCGGACCGCCTGTTCCTGCTGTGTGGCAGAAGCCGGGTCGTCGTCATCGGCGCTTACGCGATACGGCGCACGACCAGCGCCATCCAGCGTGAAGGCATCAAGGAGCGCCACCCCTGCCGGAAACCTCGGGCGGCTCGGAGAAAGCGAGCCAAGCACCGAGCGATTGAAGTTCGGGTCAAGCGTTGATTCGTCCCGACCAAGTTTCGATGGGTCGAATGGGAAACCCATCGTGTTGAATCCGCCCTGCGCAGACGTTGGATCCGCTGGTCCCGACGCTGTCGCGGGGGGAACACCGAGCCACCAATCCGCGAGGGATCGTTCGCTGCGCGCATCCTGCTCGCTGATTGCCATCAGTTCTGGAACCGTGAACGCGACCCCGCCCGGACTCCGCGAATCGTACACCACGCCCCAGAGCGGCACCATCAGCAACTCAGCGATCGACTCGATGTCACCATCGCGTTGCACCATCTGCAACGGGAAGTTGAGTGGGTACGGATCCTGATAGAGATCTGCAATCCCGTCCTCACCGCCCTGCACGACCCCTTCGTCGCTGATCGAAGCCGAGTCGACGTCTGGAGCTGACTTGTCGCCGACGAAGACGCCCTCGGGATATCCCGCACCCGTGGGGTACACAAACCCCGTGTACGCGCGTGCAATGCCATCAATCCGGGTCTGGCAGGTGAACGCGGTGGGCTTGCCTCGCAGCGACGCCCCGCCAGCAACCGGGAGCCGAGCGAACTGACCCGTCGGCCATGACACGTCGGGGTCTGCACCCGCCGACCAGGACAGACCAGTGAAGGGTGCTTCCTGGAAGTCCGGCACGCCATTCGCGTCAAGCAGTCCGAAAGCATCCAAACTGCCCCGGTTGATCTCCGGCGACCCGCGAGAGATCACGAAGTATGGCGCGTACTCATGCCGCTCCAGCCGACCATCGCCATCACGATCCCAGACCCATGGCCGGGTCTGGCGCACCCAGTTCACCATGAAGTCGTCCGTCGCACCCGACCCACCTCCCCCTTCGGCTCTCAACTCCACGCCGGAAAACCCAATGACTTGTCCCTCCGCAAGCTGCAATTGCGGAGGCGGAGGACGGAGTCTGTTGGTCGTGCCGGGATCGACCAAACGGTCGACCCGTTCAGCGAACGATTGCTGGTTGTTTGAAAACTGTGCTCGACCAACGGCCCCGCCGTCCAATCCGCTGGGGCGATCGAGCCGGTCCACGACAACCCATGAACTCGGATCACTTTGGCCGGGGACGCCGAGGATGGGAACAACCGACCGTTCGAGCTCGATGAACGATCGGGTATCCGAGGACAGCGTGCTCCTCCGGTAGGCGGTCAGATCCGTGACCGTCAACCCCGATGGCGGGCCCTGTGCGAGGCCCAGCGTTCCGTGCGCTGCAGTTGCGTTGAAGACAAGGCTGTCAGGGTAGGCCGTTCGCGAATCCTCGAACAGGTCAAACTCGGGGGACGATTGGCTGAATCCGGGCGGATACGGGAAGAGCGAGTTCGCAGGATCATTGTTGGCCGCAACGGCGGCAGCATCAAGTTCCAGCATGAGCGACTGGGGCCATGGCCAACCGTCCGTTCGGTTCGTGTCCTCATAGAGCCAAGGGTGGGTCAGATCGAGATAGTCCAGGACTTGCGCCCGAAAATGGGGATTGCCGGCGAACTCCCTCGGCATCGCGATGACGGTGGCTGTCCTCGGTTGTTCCGGCGTGCATGGGCCAAGCACCGGAGCAGGTCCATATCCCCAATACGGAGGATCGCCCGAGCTTGGCGAGTCGAAGTCATCAAGTCCCGCCGGACGATTCTGGCCGAACCGAAAGGTCTGGTTGCCGACCTTCAGTCGATAGTGCCCAAGATCGACCGGCGCATTCCAAGGATTGGCGATCTGAACCACAAGCACCACTGCTGGCTGCGTTTCAGGAGCATTGGGGTCATACACGGAGAAGTGCTGGCCGCCACTAGGTGCCGTTGAACCATCCAACCCCTGTGGGAACGCAAAGGGGTCAGCGGGGTCGGAGGGCAATTGCTGGATGATTCGAGCTCGAAAATCTAGGGCCTCTTGACCAAAAAGTTGTTGCCGTGCAATCTCCCGGTCAATGGCCAAGTCTCGAGCCGTTTCCCAACGAACGCGCGGGTACACCACGGCAAAGAAGGCTTCCAGGATATAGGGTTGCTTCTCGTTCCCCAGGAAGCGGAATCTGTCGGCCTGCCCCCCCGCGACGGGTTGAACGCCAATGGACTCGTTGGGATGGATCAAGTCGTCTCGTGGAGCCACGACCAAGTTGCCGGGTTGCTTCTGTGGCCCGTCACGCCAGCACTCAAGATTGGTTGCCCAACTTGCGGCCAGCCGTGCCGTCCGAAGCTCCAGTGCCGACTGTGAATCAATGTCATTCGTCGTGCCGTCGAGACGACCGAAGATGCTCGTTCCTGACTCGGGTTCGAGCATCCCGCGCAGCATGAGGTTGTATGCACGTCCAATGAAGTCGTTTCGATCACGGAGCACGACGTTCCGGTTCGTGGGGGTCGCCAGAGGTTGGAAGTCCGCCATCGGCTTGCGGAGATCGAGCTTCACGTTCCAGTCGAGGAACTCGCGACGGGCGGTCTCAAGATCGGCAACGCCCTGCCTGGCGGGATCCGGGCCGTAAATGCCACTGAAGTCACGCGCCGGCATCAGGCTGTTCCCGGTGGCGAACGGGTCGGTCCACAGCCAGGGCGGCAGCTGGTCGTTGCGCGCTCCACTGAACATCGTGAGATGGCGCCGCGGTTCGTGCAGCAACTGTCGCGCATCAAGCTTTCCCACCGTCACAGGGGCGTCAACACCAGGGGGCAACTCGAAGCCCTCGAAGATCTCGCTCCTCGCGGGACTTGCACGCAAGAGGTCACGCTCGGATCCGATCCTCGCCGGGTCCAGGGATCGTTCGAAACGACTGAGCACCGGGCTGTTGTGGCCCGAGTAGCGCCGGAGCTCGATCTCGTCCGCAACGCCAAATCCAGACAGCTGGCCGACCGGCACCTGCCCCTCATCAACGATCGGGTTGAAGTTCAGGTCCCGATAGACGCCCACTCGACCTCCGTCCAGGACCGCGCTCCACATCCGGAGCACTTCCCGATCCTCAAAGCCGTGGTAGGGGAAGGCTGTGGGCACCGACGCCGAGGCCGGCAATGCTCCAGTGGCGCCGAACTGGCGCACCAAGCCCAGCTCCCTCAGGAAGGTCGGAAGTGCAGCAGAGCCGTAAAGATCGACTGCGGCATCGCCATAAAAGTCCCGAACGGCAGCTCCATACTGATCTCGCCAGAGATCGACGACCATGCCGGGCCAGAGATCGAGGCTGTCATCATTCTGCAACTTGGCGTACTGCCCGAAGAAGCCCGCGCGCAATGGATTGAAGTCATCGCACGCCACGCCATCGACCACATTGTCCCGCCGCGACATGAGCGCGAGTTCCGTGGGAACCCGCCCGGCCGTTTGCGTCCGGTCGAACAGCCGCGCGGTGTTCGCATTCAGCATGCCCGAGTTGTCCACCACGCTCACCCCGACGACATACCGCACCGAGCGATCGTTGCTCGTGGGCGGCATGAACCAGAAACTGTCGGTGAAGCCATCCCCATCCGTGTCGCACAATCGCCGAGACACCAGATTGCGTGCCTGTCCCGGCACCAACTCTTCGCGTTGCGGTCCGAAGTGGGCCAGCCTGAGGAAGTTCGGCATGGGGCCAGAGGCGCTGTAGCCCCCGAGCGCACTCACGTAGCCCTGCGTGCTTCCGAACCAACCGTTGGCCGCCTGGACGAACTGGTTCGCCAAGCCAATGGAACCATCAGAGGTTCCCACTCCGCGGGTCTGGCCGGTGACCAGGAACGCCGCGTTCGGGGCAACGCCGGGCAACCATTGCTCGTAGGGCAGGAAAAGGCCGTTTCGCTCCCAGGGGTGCACATCGTTGTCGGTGTTGAACCAAGCCGCACCCGCATCGCAATTGGCGATGTCGGGAATGAGCATCCAGCCATTGTTCGATGTGCAGGGATTCGTGAGGTGCGACCAGTGCGTGAAGTAGGGCTCACCGAAGGAGTCGAATGAGCGCATGGGCTCGTTGGATCGGAGCCAGCGCGTATCGCCGAAGCCAGGATGGCCCGGTGGATTCGATTCGAACGCGAAGAGCGGTCGCTCGATCGGATCCACCACCTCCGGATCCGCAAAGATGTCTGGCCAGTTGGTCCATGGGTAGACGTGAAACGGGGCGAAGTTGTAGCCATCGGGAAGGCCATCGCCGTCGACATCATTGTCGGTGGTCCCGTTCAGCAAGCGGTCGATCGGGTCGATGCCGAACCGAACCTGGCTGGGTTGCACCGAAACTTTCCGGGGGAAGGTCGCGCTGGCGACCAGCGGATACCCGTAGTCGCTTGGATCCGCCAGATTGACCGGAAGCGCAAGCCGAGGATCGGCGGGGTCGATCAGCTTTGGAAACAAGGACTGCGCCACCTCCGTGACCACGGCATCCAGAATGGAATCAACACGCTGCGCGCGCGCTGCGGTGGACTGCTGCGCACCGGCGATCTGGCGTCCAGCTTGGGTTCTGGTCAGGAACGCCGATGCGATGATCACCAGCAGCACCAGCAGCGATGTCACCAAGATCATCACGTTGGCGCGACGCGCATGAGATCGCAACGGAAGACGTGAGCGATACTGGTTAGTCATGGTGAAGCGACCTCTGGCAAGTCGATGACGAAGGTGAATTCACGTCCCCCCTCGATCCGGCGATCCGGGTCGTGGAGCGTCATGGTGACGCGAATGGCCGTCGGGCGCGGGGTGTAGTCAAGCCGCGGAACTTGGGTCCGTGAGCCGGTAGCCGGATCGATCTGCGACGTCGTCGGTCGCGAACCGTTGAAGCCGAATGTACTCGCGTACGCCCAGCAGAATCCCCCCGGAACTGCCCCGGTAGGTGCTGGGATCTGAGGCGGATCCTGCACTCGAACGACCGCCGTGCCCAACGGAGCATTGTTGAATCGAGGCCCCTCGATCGACGGGATGTAGATGGGTGCTTCGGCTCCATCCTGCTGCCCCAAGGTGCGCGCTCCACGCCGCTGGAATGTTGGGACCTGAAGGCCCGACTCGGGGTCACGGTCCGGCATGCCGATCCAGCAGCGAGAGGGGTACCGAGGCTGGAACCCGAGCAGCAACGTGCTGCCGCCACCGAAGGGATTGTTAGCGGGCGCCGGCAGTGCATCGGGACCGTTGACCCGACCGACGCCAGACTCCCAGCACCACTCGACGATGAACGAACTGCAATGACCTGAGAGCATCCCCGTCGTGAGGGCCTGATCTTGGCGGGCCGTGCTCGGGGACTGACGTTCGATCCGGGGCCACCCTGTGAGCCCGACATGAGCTCGGGAAAGGTCCGCCATCGTGATCCGGTAGTTGGGCCCGAACACTGAGTTCAGGAGCCGCTGGCGGACCGAGTGCCATTGTGCGTCCTGGGTCCCGAGGAACGCAATCGGCGGATCGATCACTCCGGGCACCACCGCCCACAACTGGTGGAGCGAGGTCGGCACGCCGCTGGCGACATAGTCGTATCGCCCCAACGCAATCTCGATGTCGTTGAACTGCTGGGCACACGCGTCAATCCGCCCCCGCAAGTACTCAACCGCCGGACGAGTGTTCAGCGCGGTCAGCGCGTTGGGCGGAACGAGATTCGGAGGGGTACCAGGCTGAAAGGTCAGGCACGGGAAGGCGTTCGGTGCGGCAACCTGCGCCGTCCCGGGTTCGAAGCCGAGCAGGGTCGGTTCATCTCCGTCGTCGGCAATCAGGATGGCCCTTCTGCCCAGGATCCAGTCCCGCGCTCCCGGCTGCGTCGCGCTCAGCTTCTTCGTGGCTCCGCCGGCGGCGGAACTCATGGAGAGGGACGGGCCATCGGCGGGGCTGTCGACAGCGAAGGGAAGCAGAGGTCGAACCTGACCGTTGTCGTCATACGTGAAGGTGGATCCACTCGGGTCGAATCGTTCACTCGACGACGGTCCGGCCTGCGGATCCTTGATCTGCACGGAGTGGCCGTAGGTCACGCGACTGACGGTGGCCGCCGGCACTGACCCATCACCCAGGTTCACGCCACCGATCAGGGCCTCGGTCTCCCGGGATCCCTGAGTGAAGAACACCAGCTGGTCCAAGCGAATGATCGCATCATCGGGCAAGTCGGGATTCAGTGAACTGGTTTGCCCAGACCCAACCTTGTTGATGTCGTTGCGGACCGCGAAGTTGCGGATCACCAAGTAGCCGTCAGGCGACAATCTGGACAGGTCATCCCTGAGTTGACGCTCGATCGCCCCCGCTTCCTGCAGGATGGCGGCGTTTGCCTCGCCGAGGCTGGCAACACGCTGTGCCGTGCCGAAGATTCGGGCCGTGGCTGCGATCACCACCAACAGCACCAAGACGGCGAGCAGGAGCTCGGTCAGGGTGAAGCCTCGCAGTTGAAGACGGTTCCGCATCGTCAAAGCTCCATGACAGTCACGAAGACGGGCGTGATGGGGGTGTCGCCGACCTCGGTCGGCAGGAACCAGATCGCCGGAAGCGTGCCGGGATCGGAGCCGAGAATCAGCGCATCGGTCACGGGATCCTGCGTCAGGCCGAACAACGCCGCGCTCGAGGGCTTGAAGGTGACGGGCCGCGAAAGCGTGAGTGGTCCATCTGCGATGGTGCGGCGACCCGATGCGACACGATGGATGTCATTCCATTGATCAAGCCACCACTGACCTGGTGCCTGCCATGCATAGAGATCAAGGCTGACATTGAACCCGGCTGGAAAACCGGGGTCGGTCCCCGGAATCGTTGCATTGTCGGCGAGGGTCGAGACGTTGTTGTCTCGCCCACTCGCTCGTGGCGCGGTACCGACAAGCGCGATCGCCCCGGCGGGAGGCGAGGCCACGCCGAAGACACCGAGCCGCGGCATGTTCGGACGGTCTGTACCGCCGCTCGCGGTCGTCCCTTGGACCGCGCGGTATGCGTCGGCTGCGCCACCACTCGAACCAGTCCGGTACACGAAGATCGCGACCAGGATCCGCCCCTGGAATCGACGGAACATGCAATCCCAGACAAACTGCGGGCGATATCCCAAGTACGCCGCGGCATCGGCCGGGCCGCCGCTGAACGTGTCGTTTTGATCGACAGGCGGTGCTGGCGCGCGCGGCCACCAGCGCTCCTGCTGGGAGATGAGCGCAACCGGCTGACGCGCCTCACCGAAGTCCCTTGCGTTGTTGTTGTTGAGGTCGAAGACGAACAGCGGAGTCTTTACGTCGCGATCTGGATCCCACTTCAGGCGATTCGCTGGGATGCCGAACATCTTGTCCTCGTCCAGATTACCGTCCTGATCAGGATCATCGCCATCCAGTGGAATGCCCTCTTTGCCGAACTCGCTTGCGACCTTGAGCGGGCTCAGGAGGAAGGCCGTCTCGGGAACATCCTCACCGCAATTCAATTGCTCGTTGAGCAACAGGGTCCCGAAGACATCGATCACCCCTCCATCGTTCTCGATGGGATCGTCGGTCAGTCCTACCCCCTCGATCTGCGCCTGAAAGTAGATCGGGGGCCGCTTCCACGCCCAGTCGCCCGCGATCGTGCTCGGTGCCGATCCGTCGAAGTCGAAGAGGCCGTACTCCTCGAAGGTGCCGAAGTCATCTTGCGAGACCTTGCTGCGGATCACACCCAACGCATGCTGCGCGACGATCGGGCCGAGCACGTCATCGTTGGAGGAACGCTGCTGTGCAATGCCCGCCGGGAACAGTGCACTGACGCTGATGATGCCGATGCCGAGGATGAAGACCGCAAGCAGGACTTCAACCAGTGTGAACGCGCGCGACTTCATTGGTCCAGCCTCCGGGCGATACCCGTCCAGCGATTGAAGGCGATGAAACTCCCGAACTGCGGGACATAGGCGTCGAAGAACTGCTTGAACGGGCCGGGCTCCTGCGTGGCGGATGCGGACGACTGCCACGACTCACGGTCACCTCGCTCAGCCGCGTCCTCGTAATCGTAGATCGCAAGAAGCGTCGCATAGGGAAGCACTGGCTCCTCCTCGGGAGACCGAAAGGTGGGCCATGCTGCAAGCGTGGTCATGCCTCCCGGCCCCAATTCCTGCGGCGTGTTCGCATTGCCGCTGCCGTTTACATCAAGCCACGGACCAACGAGCGTGATGGCGTTGTCGCCGGGCTGGCCGAACGCCTGTTGGATGTTGCCGGGGATCTTGGGATTGCGCGTGCGCAACGCACCGTCCGGCCCGAAGCACACACAGAAGGCGCGTCCGACCTCCGCATTCGCGAACTCGGGCGCGACGAGCCACTCCGGCAGTGCGCCGGAGGTGTAGTCACTCGGCGCTGAGACCTTCAGGCCCTTCGCCAACCTTCGCGCGGGCACGCCGGGAGCGGGCAAGAACTGCTCTCCGAAGGTTTCGAAGCTCTGGGTGTCAAGGGCGACGAATCGGCCCGTGCCAAGTCCGACGCGGATCTCCGTCACCTGTCCCTTCTGGAGATTTCCGGCGGCAACCAACGTACCGTCGGGGGCTGTCACCGGCGGGTCGACCAGGACAGGCATGAACGTCACGATGACCGGGGCGTTCTCGCGAATGGCGAGGGCGCGAGCCGTGCCGAGCTGCGCGATCACCACATTCACACCGCTGGCAAGGCGCGCATCCTTGGCGATCCGCTGCACGCTCACGCTCGTGAGCACTGCCAGCACCGCAACGATGCCAATCACGACCAGCAGCTCGGCCAGCGTGAACGCGCGCGGGGATGGGCGGGATCGGTGGGTCATTCGTAACTCACGATGTTGTCCTGCGTCTGCTTCTTGGCCGCGGATCCCTCCGGGGCGTAGACATTGCCGAACGAACCATCGGGACCCGCGCTCACGAAGCGGATGCGGCGATCACGGCACGATCCGAAGGTGCGTTCATCCGGCGTCTGCTCCGTGCCGTCGGCATCGGGAGCGCCGGAGGCCAGCGCATTCACGCCGCGCAGGTAGAGACCACCCGAGAAGAACTGGTCCGCGCTCGTGGTGGACAGCCCAGTGCCGTTGCGCCACGGACGCCCCGGAAAGCACACGCCGATCCGGAAGCCCCAGGCATCCAGCACCAGCGGCACCCCTTGGCTCTGGGGCCCCTGGATCGGGTTCTGCATCTGGTTCGGATCGGTGGCGATCGCGGTGCTGGCCCAGGTGGTGGGCAGCGCTGGGTCGCCGGTGCGCCACTTGCGCGAGTAGGTCTCTGGGATCTTGGACACGATGTCGCGCGTGCGCTCGTTCTCGCCAAAGCGCTGCATCAGCACGCACGACATCCAAGCTCCGGTGGCGTTTTCCTCGTACACATCACGACCGGGTACGCCATTGAATCCAGGCTCGGACTTGGGGCCGTAGTTGATCGGCCGGCCAAGCGCCTGCTCCCACTCCGTGGTGGCCTGTTCAAGCAGGCGGATCACGTTCTCCGTCTCACGTCGTTCATTCGCCGCAAGGACCGATCCCGAGACAGCCAAGACCAGAGCCGCCAACAGCAGGATCACCCCGAGCACGACCACGATCTCAAGCAAGCTGAAACCTCGGCGCAGGCGCCGCGTCCTCGCGGCAGGCATCACCGTCTTCCACTTCCATGCCGCTGTTTCGGCACGATCGTTCCGGCTGGCATGGCAATCGATCATGGTCCGGCCTCCACGATGTTGTCCTTGTTGTACCCCTGCGCATCGGCTCGAGTGAAGGGGTCCCACGACTTGTCCGGCCCGTACGAGAGCAGCACGAAGTCAGCCGTCTGGAGCTCACGGCTGGTGCTCGTATCGCCCTGCGCGTCAGCAAATCCATCCACATCCGTTCCTTGGGCGAACGATTGCGGCCGCAACCCGAAGTAGTCACCGCAATCGAAGCCACCTGCGTCGGAGCCCGAGGCGACTTTGGGCCTCAGCGCGGTGCAGTCCGGCATCCGGTACGGCCTTCGGAAGTACCGGATCGGCCGCCCCCAGTAGTCCACGATGCACTTCGGAAGCGACTCGAAGTCGGGCGATTCGGTGGCTCGCACCACGGTCGGCTCACCGGTGGCGACGTTGTAGTCAGTGATGCCACCGAGAAGCGCCGTATCCTTCAACTCAAGATACGGTCCAAGTGGCTTACCCCGGAACGTTCGGGCATTCGTGGGGTTGTCCAGTTGTGGATTGGAGACATTGACGGAGCGCCCTTGAAACACACCGGCCGGGAGCGCGAGATTGGTCGGCGTCCACGCGCCCCAAGCACCATCGGATCCTGGATGGCGGATCCCGAGGGGCGGTGCCTCCAGCGAGACAGCCGTGCCTTGCGGTGACGAACTTCGCACGTCGACTCCATACCCATCCGCCGTCCGCGATCCGTAGCCGAGCAGATACTCCGGAAGGCTGGTGAACGAGTTCCAGGCTTGGACCGCCTGAACATCCGCGTTGGATGGAGTTGCGTCGAGGCTCGGTGGTGCCAGCAGATCCCTGGCGAAGCCAGCCTGTCCCACGGGCTGAGAACCGTTCCCGCCGCGACGACCCAGGACCGGCGGGTAGTAGCCCACGTCGGTCTTGAAGCTCACCAGTGCGCGATTGATCGACGACATCAGCGTCTTGGTCTGGGCGACCTGCGCGGCACGCGCCGCCTGCTGCAGGCCGACCAGGAGCAGGCCCAGCAGCAGGATGATGATCGCCACCGTCACGAGCAGTTCAATGATCGTGAAGGCACGCACCCGTGGCTTGGCTGCCGCGCGCAACGTCACTTGCTGCTCCCGCCCGAGACGCTCTCGATCATGGCCACCAGCGGAAGGAAGAGCGCCAGCACGATCGTGCCGACGATGCCGCCGAGGATGACCACCATGAACGGTTCCAGCAGGCTGAGAAGGCTCGCCACCGCGACATCGACTTCTTCGTCGTAGTTGTCGGCGATCTTCATGAGCATGAGGTCGAGGTCCCCGGTCTCCTCGCCGACGTCGATCATGTTGACCACGATCGAGTCGCAGACCTTGCTCTCGCGCAGGGGGCCGGCGAAACTCTCGCCTTCCTTGATCGAGTCGTGGACCTTGGTCAGGGCCTTCTCGTAGATGTAGTTGCCGCTCGTGTCGCGGGTGATCAGGATGGCCTCGAGGATCGGCACGCCTGCAGCGACCAGCGTGCCCAGCGTCCGGGTGAAGCGTGCCACGGCCGTCTTCTTGATCAGGGTCCCGATCACCGGCAGTTTCGCCGCGATGATGTCGGTGCCTGCCTTCCCGAACTGGGTCTTCCTGAGCAGCTTGAAGAACATGAAGATCAGCACGGGGCTGAAGATGATCCAGACCACGCCGGGCACCTGTTGCCCCGGCTCCTGCCCCGCCACCCACTTGCTGGCGTTGATCAGGAAGATCGTGAGGCCGGGGAGCTTCACGTCGAAGTCGTTGAAGATCTCCTGGAACTTCGGGATGACGAAGTACATGATCCCGGTCACGATCGCCACGGCGATCGAGATGACGACCGCCGGGTAGATCATGGCGCCCTTGATGCGCCGCTTCAGGCGCTCGCCCTTCTCCATGAATTCCGCCAGGCGCTGCAGGATGACGTCGAGCACACCGCCGACCTCGCCGGCCGCAACCATCTTCACGTAGAGACGGCTGAACACCTTCTGGTGCTTGCCCATGGCGTTGGAGAGCGTCTCGCCGCTCATCACGTCCTCGCAGACGTCCGTGAGGGTGCGCTTGAGCTTGCCCGGCTTCTGCTGCATCTCGAGGATCTGCAGGCTGCGCAGGAGCGGAAGGCCTGCGTCCTGCAGCGTGCTCAGCTGGCGCGTGAAGAGCGTGAGGTTCTTCGTGCTGACCCCGCCGAGCGACAGGCTGAAGCCCTTCTTCTTCTTCTTGCCCGCTGCCTCGGTGGCGGTGGTCGGGCCGCCCTTGGTCTTCTGCTCGCGGACGCTCGTCGGGAACATGCCCTGCTGCCGCAGCTGCGCGAGCGCGTCGTCGGAGGTCTTCGCTTCCAACGTGCCCTTGGCCTGCTTGCCTTGGGGGGTCATGGCTTCGTACGCAAAGGTCGGCATGCTCGGTCCTTTCGTCACCGGCCGCGGTGGC
>Ga0078894_10001319_pt1 | contig 18355 bp, 15 predicted proteins | sample LauGreSu1BDMLBSD_2_FD_67506 | JGI IMG/M metagenome (GOLD analysis project Ga0078894, IMG submission 67506) | Freshwater lake microbial communities from Lake Michigan, USA - Su13.BD.MLB.SD (version 4) (version 4) | ecosystem: Environmental > Aquatic > Freshwater > Lake | place: Lake Michigan... | reverse complement strand
CTACAGGCGAACGGGGCGAACGGGGCGAACGGGGCGAGCAGGGCCTTTCCGGTATTGCGGGCGAGCTGGGTCCTAAAGGTGATACGGGTGAACGGGGCGAACGCGGCGAGCAGGGTATTGCGGGTATTGCGGGTATTGCGGGCGAGCAGGGTATACAAGGCATCCAGGGCGAGCAGGGACTTTCCGGTATTGCGGGCGAGCAGGGTCGGATCGGCGATACTGGCTCTACAGGTGATATCGGTCCTACGGGCTGGACCGGTAATACCGGTCCCACAGGCAATACAGGGAATACGGGTGATACAGGCAATACCGGTCCCACAGGCAATACAGGTAATACAGGGCCTACAGGGAATACGGGTGATACGGGTAATACCGGACCTACGGGTAATACAGGTCCCACAGGGAATACGGGGCCTACGGGGGATACTGGTAATACAGGGGATACAGGTAATACAGGTCCCACTGGGAATACGGGTCCTACGGGGGATACTGGTAATACAGGGCCTACAGGTAATACGGGTCCTACAGGGAATACGGGTAATACAGGGCCTACAGGGAATACGGGTGATACTGGTTTCACGGGTAACACGGGTGATACAGGCAATACGGGTCCCACAGGGAATACCGGTCCTACGGGGAATACTGGTCCTACAGGGGATACAGGCAATACCGGTTTCACAGGCAATACAGGGAATACAGGTCCCACAGGTAATACAGGGAATACAGGTCCCACGGGCAATACGGGTCCCACAGGGAATACCGGTCCTACGGGGAATACTGGTAATACAGGGCCTACAGGGAATACCGGTTTCACAGGCAATACAGGTAATACAGGCGATACAGGTAATACAGGGAATACAGGTCCCACAGGTAATACAGGTCCTACAGGCAATACCGGTCCCACAGGGAATACGGGTCCTACAGGGAATACCGGTTTCACAGGCAATACGGGTCCCACAGGTAATACTGGTCCAACGGGCAACACCGGTTTCACGGGCAACACGGGCCCTACAGGGAATACCGGTCCCACAGGGAATACGGGTCCTACAGGGAATACCGGTTTCACAGGCAATACGGGTCCCACAGGTAATACTGGTCCAACGGGCAACACCGGTTTCACGGGCAACACCGGTCCCACAGGGAATACCGGTCCTACGGGCAATACTGGGCCCACGGGTAATACCGGTTTCACGGGCAACACGGGCCCCACGGGCTGGACGGGCAATACGGGTGCCACAGGTGTTACGGGTAATACGGGTCCCACGGGCTGGACGGGCAATACCGGTCCCACGGGCAATACGGGTGCCACAGGTGTTACGGGTAATACGGGTCCCACAGGCTGGACGGGCAATACGGGTCCTACAGGTGTGACGGGCAATACGGGTCCCACAGGTTGGACGGGCAATACCGGTCCCACGGGCAATACGGGTGCCACAGGTGTTACGGGTAACACGGGTCCCACAGGCTGGACGGGTTGGACGGGCAATACGGGTCCCACCGGTGTCACGGGCAATACGGGTCCCACGGGCTGGACCGGCAATACAGGGCCCACCGGCAATACGGGTGCCACAGGTGTTACGGGTAACACGGGTCCCACAGGCTGGACGGGCAATACGGGGCCTACAGGTGTGACGGGCAATACCGGTCCCACGGGCAATACAGGGCCCACAGGGAATACAGGACCCACGGGCAATACAGGGCCCACAGGCAATACCGGGCCCACCGGCAACACGGGTCCCTATCAAGGATCTTTTACATGGGACCTATTATCCGCTTCCAATATAGGCGCAAATGGCAATTACCTATTAATCACCCCTCCTGCCGCTGGATCATGGGCGCGCGTATTCACAAATGACGTATACGCGAATACGCTGAGTTATATCGCCACAATACGCCTAAATGCAACCAGTATTTCGAATACCACACTATATTTTGGACTTGTGCCGCCATCATCGCGTACGAACCCATCACCTCTCACGAATACCCAGGGGCTTTTCAGTATTGTCGTGACAAATGGGGCAGCAGCCGTCCAAGAGGGTTCGCAGACGTATAATTCCACGAATGCGGGGACGGGTACATGGACGCCGCCTCCCACCGTATCACCCACATCCACCCTAACAGTCATATACGACGGAAGCGGGAATTTTACGTATATGATCGACGGAACGACATTCTTCAAAAAGAATACGCCCCTCACCTCAGTACCTTCCCTAGGATTCGCATTCTATGTAAATAACGGCATTCCTGCAAATTCATATATCATTGGTACATTCTCTATCGGCCAACAGGGCGCCATAGGACCCATGGGACCTTCCATATATTCTATCAAACCTGTTAATAATAGCACCTATAACTCGTCGGGAAATGTGAATATTGTTTCTAATGTCGTATATCAACTGCCCTCCACCTTGAATACGGCGGCCACAGATCCTGATACAGGAGGCGACTGGGTATTTGTAACTACGCCCATCGTCTCTGCGTGTACGGTAAACTTCGTCGTGAATTTCCCCAACGGTTATGCGGCTAGTCAGAGGAAGTGTATAGAAGTCGGTCTACGTCGCATACGTAATACGGTAGGGGGCACACCCGGCGCCGATATTACCCAGGAAGTTCCCACGAAGCCTCCCACAGGCACCACCTCTGATTTCACCGATGCGGTCATAGACTATTCGATTTACACGGTGAACCAGAACTATATGGTTCGTGCGGCACCTCTCGCGAAAACGACAAGTACAATGGTCTCCGCATCAACTCTAAATAATAACACGGCGAGCTCCTTCTACGGAAGAGTATCGTCACAGGGTGTGGGCGGCATCTATACCGATGCAAATACAACGAACCTCACGAACTCCGGGTCCTGGAATTCCGCTGTGTCAGTCCCATCCGCTACGACCGTCACATTCACACTTGTATATACAGGTTCCACTGTATCGTATTTTGTGAACGGAATGCCGATTGTGACAAAACTTGGTAATTCCTTGCCCTTTATAGCATCTACTCCAGTCTACGCCGCAATACGTATACGTGGTCTGGACGTTCTTGATACAGTGACGATAAGTGTTCTGCCCACACAGGGTTCGACAGGCGCCTCTCCCAGCTCGCCCCTCTCCCTCATTTCAAACGCCGCCGGCGGAGCTCTCACCTTGAAGAATGGGACAACCGTGTCCGTGATTAAACCGGCAGCAGTAAATCTAGACATGGCGGATAGACCCTTTGTGGTCTCTGCAAATCCGCTCACGGGCCCCTTCGTTCTGAATTTTCTCTTTCATACGAATACGGGGGCATCTACAGCTGCAACGGACGGGTCTACTCCGTCCACGACGTCTTCGGCCGTCAATTTCGCGGTCGGTCTAGTAACAAGTCTGGAAGCGCGTGATAGATTCGACGGGGGTCTCACACAAACGGGGTCTATGCAATACGGCCTCATGGTAAATACACCCACAGCCGGATCCGCGGCCGCCGTATATTACAAGACGGATTCCACGACGTTTCTGACGAGCCTTCCTAGTATTGCCACGGCCACGCCGTCGCCCGTGAATTCCGCTAAACTTACGAACACAGCGCAACAGACGATCCCCTTCGGCGGAAACCACTCTCTCCAGATCAAGTTCGACGGTACAGGCCTATTTTTCTATGTGGACGGTTCGATCATAATGCCGAGCACATCCACTGTCGCTAGTCAGAATTACACGTTCACGCCCACAAATAAGGGACCATATTACCTCGTGATGAGTTTTGCGAATAGCGATCAGTACTCGTCCATTCCAACAGGGCAGACGGCTCCCCCGACGAATTTCGACCTACAGGTGACGATGAACGACTTGTTCGCAGCTCCAAACATGGTCGGAATGTCGATCCAAATACAGCAATACAATATCGCCGCGCAGACCTTTCCTAACGTCATTCCGACGACAGTGAATACACCCTCTGTACGGTGGAGTCTAGACTCGGCGAATTCAAGCACAACCTCGGAAATATCCTACGTAGGCACAACTACGAACGGCATCTTTACATATAGAGCCGTAGATGGCGCCAGTAAGGCGATGGTGAATTTGATTATAAATGTAATGAATACGGGCAGCACGTTTTATATGAGGTACATCGTATTTCCCGGACAACCTGCGACAACTACTTCACCTGGACCGAGAACTGTGGGCCCGTGGATACAATCGGTCGGAACAAGTCTTACCATGAAGGATTCATTCCTCATGAATCACGCTGACTCTTTCATACTACAGATGTACGGTCCTGCTGGAACCCTATCGGGTACGCTCGTGGTAGAAAAACTCCCCGTAGCGTCTGGTGGGGCGCAGGAAGGTGGTTACAAGAATGTCAATATATTCCCTATACGGAAACGGTGGAATCGGACCTCTCTCCGTGTTCACAAACAGTCGTCTACGAAAGCTTCCACGAAATCGAAAAAGCGTGCCAGTAAAGTCTAGTACTAAAGTTAAGTACTCCCCATAGATAAGGCCACAGAGTGGCCTTATCATATTGGAGTGACTTAACCTTTTCGTTCTAGCCATCAGAGCAAAGTACTTAAATTAAGTACTTTGCAGTAAGTAGATGAGTCAAACAGGAGGTGCGTGTGGCTGCGCTGCGAAAGCTTTTATTGGAGGGCGGAGACGGACGCGCCGGTCCAAGAGGGCGGCGAAGAAGACGCGTCGATCTAGACGTTCGTAATCTCTTGTGAAAATAAACTATAGCCTTAATGTAAATGAACGTAGAAATATGGAACTCCTTTACAACGGAGGACGATACGAATCAGCCGTGTCGTACCCGGTGTGGATATCAGCCCAACGAGGCCTTGCGATCTTTACAGAAGACGCTGAGCGAATCCGGCTCAGCGTCTACTGCCCGCGCCATTCATCTTGCGGCCGACATCGTCTGCAGCGGCGGTCTGGATGCACTTTTCCGTCTCCTGTGGGAGTACGCTCTTACGCACGTAGGTCTCGCGTCCCCCCGTATCTTCGTGTATTTATCCCAGCGGATCAAGGAGGTTGATGGATTGCTGAAGACGCTCCCCGACGAGATGGCCTATTCCAATGAGACGTTCCAGATTCGTGTGGGGGAAATGGTGATTGTCCTGAGAGATGCCCCGACACAGACGATTCTTCCTTGGCCGAAAGTCGGCCAGGAGACCCATACGGAGTCGTGGATTCGTGCCGTGGCGATTGATCCGCTGACAGAGACGGCTGTCTTGAAGCGTGTATGGCAGTCCGGCGCTGACAACAATATTCTCCGTATTGCTGGTGGAAATCTCTGTAAGGCCGTCATGGACGGCTCTACGGAGAGGTCGTTGTTCTGGGTGAAATGGCTCTTGGACCACGAGGCGCTCGTACAGAAGGCACATCACGGGGCGGCGCTAAGTACCTTGGAGCGCGGCCCACCGACTGTTGGGACTCGCCAACGAAAGCACGTGTCGTATTATATTCTCCAGCTCTTCGGCGAAATGTATAAGGAATTCGCGGCGAAGCAGATGCTCCGTATGAATGAGGAATTCGGGACGCTCGTGGGTCTTTGGGCGATGCCCCCAAAGGGGCTCGGTGCTTCTGCTAGGCGCCAGATTCTCACCATATTAGCACAGGTTCTGACGGAAGTCCCGAAGTGGAAGGTTCCGGCTGCCCCGGCGCTGATTAAGGATCCTCTGCAACTGTCGAACGTTGTGAAGACCGTGCCGAGATTCTTTCAGGAAGTTCTTGCGTACGATCCACCCAAAAAGACGGCGGAAATCCAGAAGGCGCTGAAATCGAAGGGCGCCCCGAAGGCGAAGGCGAAGACTGCAGCTCCAGGCGCCGCAGGAGGCCCGATGACACAGATGGAGGCCTATGAGAAGGCAATGGAGGCCTATTTGACGGGCTCGGGCAAGAAATAGTGGGGCTGAATAGATGGGGAAGTACAGCCTTCGCGATATTATATACAGTAGTGGCGATGTCTTTTTGCCAGATAGTGTTAAAAAGTTCCTACGTACGGATTTGATCGGATCGCATACAGGCACCTTTTACATTAGTATTTGGTCCGTCATACATTTCTTGAGTGGTATATTTATCGGCCTTTTTTATTTCTTTATGAGATGGAACGTTCAGACGTATATGTTGAATATGTTTGTATTGCATACCATATGGGAGTGTTGGCAGATATTAATTGGTATGTCAAACCCCTATAGGATGACTGGTACGGGGAATTTGGTAGATACCATTGTAGATACCTTGCTATTTATGAGTGGCGCCTACGTTAGCCTCTTGGTCAATCAATCCCGCAAGAAGTAATCGCCCTTCTGTACGGTCACTTGCGTTTTGTAGGTCAACCCCGGAAGAGCGGCGTGCTTCGACGTATCCAGGACGACTGGGTCATCTGGTTTTACAGGGCTCAGAAGTGATCCCATGGACGCGATCATCGGCACGGCGATTTCCCTGTTTCCGAGGAGTTCGCAGATGTACTGGGCCGTGATCTGCGCAAGAAGGGGCTGCGAGGTCATGCACTGTATAATATGCGCCCCGCCCTCACGCAGCGACTTCTCGCCGTTCTCGGAGGGCTGTGAGCGAGTGACCCAGAGACGATGTACTATGCCCCGACGTCCTGTAGGGATCCGCGTGAGTATACGAGCACAGCAATCCAGGAATTGCGAGACTTCCCGCTGATTCGTGAGAATCTTCCACTTTTCCTGTATGAGGAATATGGTGATGCCGGAGGCCGTCTCCACCTCCAACATATGGTCCACACCGTTTAAGGACTGTTCTCCAAACCGATCCCGAATTTCTTGTTCGGTTAGGAGTGCGAATTTCCATCCGAGTTGTTTCATCGGCTCGGCGAGTTTTTTCAGAGTCGTTCCGACGATTTCTTCAAAAAGGAAGCCGATTTCGCCGGTTCCCTTATTTCCGGTCCCCTTGTGTCCGGTCCCGCCCTGCATTCAACCTAATCAAGCACGGTAAACTCAAAAATGAGATTGAACTCGTGGCCTCCAAGGTCAATGAGGCGATAAAATTCGTCCCGGATACTGATGGTGAGCGCCGACATGCGAGAGATCGGAGCCGGAGCCGAATAATATATCGGTGTGTAGAGTTCTTTATTGAGATTATGGAATCCGTCCCGGATGTTCGGGAGGTATATAATGTGGAAGCAGTCGTGGCGTCCGGCACCCATTTCAATCCGGGTAAGTTCCTTGGACGAGTCCGTATTGACATAGAGATAGACACGCTTGATACAGTAGTCCGTGTCAACCCTATTGGGCGGTGAAAACACCGTCGTTCCGCCTGCGACCACGCTCGTATAATCGAAGAAGTCGAATCCGAGCAATTTCGCCGGACACAGAATATTTTCCACGACACCCGTTGTTGTATTAATTGTATCCACATACGGAAGACCCGTTTGGAAGAAAAAAGTAAATGTCGTTGTCGTGGACCCCGTAATTGTCAGGCGTTTCGTCGTAGCGCTGTAGGTCACGGTGTATGTATTGGTCCCCCCAATCGCATTCAACCGGGTCTGAAGCTCGGCCGCAATCTCGGTCGCCGTATATTGGCCCGGTGTAAGAGTCACTTTGACTTTGGCGCCAGTCCCTTCCGCAAACAGGAAATTATTCCAATCCGGCGTGACATTATAAAGATCGGCAGGAATGGAGCCAGACACGAGTTCTATCGCCACGACGTCTTTGAGAGGGCGGCGGAAATTCCAGCGGAAATTGTTGCTGTTAAACGACTGTGTGCGACTGCGGTCCTGGCTATTCACTTCCACCGTGATTTTGCGTTCTTTTCTATTTCTCCGTGTGGATTCGGGTAATAAAACATCCTGCCCGGACGTCGTCGCAATTTCCATTTATTACCGCTAAATATTTAAAATTGCCTAAAAGCTATTCGCATAGATATACACAGTATGTCTACGCGGATAGAGGACTTCTTCTTTGATAAACTACAGGTCAATATCAAACAATTCATGGCTGCGCCGACCGAGGAGGCGCGTAATGCAGCGCTCACGTCGATTCGACGTTGTAAGGCGATTGTCGCGAAGGATTATAGGGCCCTGTGGGAAGATATGGAGGGGATTTTACTGGATGTGCGCGGAGATCTGGACCGGATGCAGATCGCCTTGGACCAGGAGAAAGAGCTTGTGCTCCAGATTATTCGCACTCTTCTAGCGTGATGTGCCATTAATACAATAGTTCCTGCATTAGTTTCGCACCGGCCGTTTCTGCAGGGGTACTCGCAGGAGGCTTACCTGGAAAAGCAGATATAAGAGCCATCATCTCAACCACACACTGATCCGTATAATCTGCGTATACAGTACGTATCTTATCTATCTTGAGCGCTTTTAAACCTTTATGTGTCGTTTTCTTTTCTTGAAACTGACTTCTTAAATCGGTGACTTTTTGGTCTATCGCCCCCTTTACGTCATCTAGACCCATGGCTCCAACCTCAGCCTCCTGACGCCCGAGCAAACTACTTATTCCCGGTCTTATTACTTCGAAAAGTCCGGGGGGCATATTATCCAAGTCAGATCGCACTGCAGTAAGCTTTACTAACTTCGTGCGTATTTCCTCTATTTCATTTTCTAAATTCGGGTGCGCCGCATTTACAGACGAGGGAGCCAAACCTACACATTCATCTACAATCGTCGCTAATGATTTTAGAAGAGCCGCCGCGACGGTCTTTGTTCTAGGAGCGACTGGTGCTTCAGCGGGAAGCTGCTCTTGAATTGTAGGTAGGATACCCTTTAATCCTTTTAATAGTGTGGTTCCCTTACCAATTACCGCAACTCTTTCTAGGATTTTTTCCCTATTGGCATCATATTTTCCTCTATGTTTCCCATATTCGGCAAGAAAATTATCTAATGCCTCCTTTTCTGCATCGTATTTATTGCCGTTCTTGGTTAAATCCGCAGACATATTGATAAGAGTCATTATTTTAGATAATCGGAACTTCTTCGCATCAGGTTCATCCTCCATCTCTGGAGGTAGCCCATGTCTACTTAGGACATTCTGTCTGTCTTCAAATGCCTTTAATTTACCAATAATAGTCTCTATTTCACCCTTTAACGCACTATTTTTTGCTATGATTGCCTGTATAAGTTCGGAACATTTATTCGCGGCTTTAAGCATTATATTTTCAATAAATATAAAGTCGTCATTTATTGCAACAGATGCTATCATATGTAGAAGTGCAGTGGTAGATGTGAGCTCACTTATTAATTGTGGGGCGGCACCTGCTAAATTAGAATTGGCAGACTTTATAAAAGTAATCCCCGATGTTTTTATAGCATTTATTCTATCATGTACTGTTTTTACGCGCGCGTAATACTCCGTATTGGCTCTTTCTATATTAAGTTCGGGACTGGTTGTTACACCCATATCGGTATCCTCTTCTGCACGAGAGGGGTTCATAAGGTGTTTGTATTCTTCTAATAGTTTGAATTTAGCTATGTGTTTTTCATAGACGGCGTAATCCGTTTCCGCGGCTGCATCTCCCGCTACTAAATCGGCCATATCGCTAATACTCCATTCTGTAAACGTGTCAAGTTTCTTCATCCGATCTTTTAATTGCTTAATCTTGGGATATTCGGGAAGGAATTTATCTACAGGGTTAACAAGCACTTTTAGAGCTCCAATACCCCTTCGTTCCGCTGCTGAATATCTGCCTCTGCTTACTTGCATAGAGCGTGCTGCCAGCCTTTGAGCTGTCCGTAATTTGGAATAGCTGGGGGGAGACTGTTCTCGCTTTTGGCTTAACTCCCTTTCTGCAGCTGGTGCGGCAGCTGGTGCGGCAGCTGGTGCGGCAGCTGATGCCTGCTGCAGTTCCAACTGAAGCCCGGCAAAGTATTTACGAGCCTCACTTTCAGCCCTTTCAGCCGAGGTGAGCGGGCGAACTTTGTTTTCGGGACCTTCTAGACCACTCATCGCAGCAAATCGTGCCTGTAAATTACGCCTCTCTTCCCTTTCGTTCTTGCGATTTCGTCTTGTTGCGGCGTTCGCAGCCCGCATAAGACGACCAAGGCGTTTTAATTCGAGTTCACTTGTACTAGGGAGAAGTCTACTCCTATTACCCCTTCGAGTACTCATCTACTAAATATACATATAAAATAGATGAGTAAGGATCTTGACATAACTATACTCGGCTCAAGTGTGGTCGTTATACTTTGGTGGGTGTCTGTATGGGTATTGATCGAGGAGGGTATTGAATTCGTTTCCGGCAACCGGAAACATCTAAAACTAGCCGTATGTCTCATCATCATTTTTGGTATAGTCATAACATGTGCCCTCTTTCCACAGTATGTGCGTCATTTTTGATCTGTGGATAACCCCTTTTTCTGCACCGTGTGCCGAATATGCAGCCACTCTTCGAAAATCGACGTCTTCGCCTGAAACGTCCACTTGGCCCACATCAGCTGTTTCGTGTCATCCTGACCGCTCTCCAGCCACTTCGTATACACTCCCTCATTCTGTGTATACCAAGCGGCCTGTATCCGCTCATGTTCCTTCGTCTTCTTTTCGAACCCCTCGATCCCGTGCCACGAAAAAAAGCAGCGTACCCCCATGATGAATGCTTCAATATCCATTGATTCTGCGAAACTCTCTTCTAAGGATTTTACGTAGCGCAAGAACTCGTCTGCAACATTTCCTTCCCGAAACCCCCGTAATAGTATTCGTATAGCGTCAGCTTGAGACTGGCTCATCTATTTTAGTGGCCGCATTTATTTACCGCCAAGTACTTATTTTAAGTACTTGGCTCTGATGGCTAGAACGAAAAGATGAAGTCACTCCAATATCATAAGGCCACGAAGTGGCCTTATCTATGGGGAGTACTTAACTTTAGTACTAGACGTTACGCATCCCACGGAGAGTCGTCCTCATCCTCCGGATTCGGGCGGGACTTCCCAAAGTACGAATACGCGCTTGCCGCATTGGGCTTCACGTCGTACACGGACCCATCGCAGCGACTCTTGGTCTTGATCTCAAACCCCCGCCCATCACTACCCTTGAAATCGTAGGAGTGGCACTTCGACTGCGACTTCTTAATAGGCACGAGAGGAGGCATACCCGCATACTCATCCGCCTCCTTCTTGGGCGTGTAGCAGCAGCCGGACCGAGTGAAAGACCCGGGCGAATCCTTCAGAGTCTCCTGGCCGGTAATAGCCATAGTGGCCGCATCCCCCGTATCCATCCGCGTCGGCCAGTGGCGCACGGCCACCCGAACCGCATCAATCACCTTCTCAATCACATCAGGGAACTCGGAGTAGAGGAAGAGCACGGAGGGGGATGTGGGAAGGAGCAGCTGGACCTGCAGATACGGGTCAGAGTCCCAAGACATCAAGACCACCATGTTACGCAGCTTCTCATACAGGAAGAACTCGTCCTCAATGATACAGACCTGCGTGGAGGTCCGCTTATTCTCCGCCAAGTAGCGCCACATAAACTTCCGCTCGTCGCCGACCATATAGGGAGTGATCCGAATAATCTCATCCTGCTCCGGGGTCGTGGGCTCGGGCTTGATAAAGCGGAACTCAATAGGGTATGCACCTGCCATCCTTGTCTTTCTTGAATATATCTGGGGGCCACCCCCGGTTCAATTTTGTTTTCTGGGTGTTAGACGCAGCTCACATAAACGTCGCTCGCTAATACATACTATGACGACACCTATCGAAATTGTCGCACTACTTACGCGGGCCTCCGATGCCTATTACAATGGGGGGCCTCTTCTCTTGGACGACGAATCGTTCGACGCCCTTGTGGACGAATTACGCGGCCTAGATCCGACGAACCCCTTCTTAACACTGGTCGGTGCCCCGCCACTCACGCAGGACGCCGTGAAACTCCCCTATCCGATGCCGTCCCTCGATAAGATCAAGCCCGGCCAAGGGGTTCTGGCCCGATTCATTGCGAAGCATCCTCACGTAGTACTATCGGAGAAGCTGGACGGGCTGAGTGCCCTCTGGTGTCCGGTGAAGCGGGGGCTCTACCTTCGCGGGAACGGGAGCATCGGCCAATCCGTCTCCCATCTCGCGCCGCACATACAAGGACTCGTCTCCTCTACGGAGTCGTGGGCGATAAGGGGGGAACTTATTCTGCCGCGCTGCGAGAGCAAAGGGGTCAGGGCCATTGTGAACGGGCTCCTACACCAGACGAAACCCTCTAAGGAACAGCTGGCCCGAGTGCGATTTGTCGCCTACGAGGTAATTTCACCGCCGGGGCTTACACGCCAGGCGCAGATGGAATGGCTTCACATAAAGGGATTTATTACGCCCTGGTGGAAGGCCGTCGTGGCTGTTACGGAGGAGCATTGTCGGGAGGCGTTTCAGGAGCGGCGGACCAAGTCCGAGTACGAGACCGATGGGATCGTCGTAGGGGCGAATGGAGCAACAGCGACAGCGAAAGCAACAGCAACAGCAACAGCAAATGAAGAGCCTGTCCGGAATCCGAAGGATTGTGTGGCGTTCAAGATGCCCGTCGACGATCAGTTCGCCCTAACAACCGTGCGCGAGGTCATATGGGCCCCGTCGGCACAGGGCTACCTCATTCCGCGCCTACGATTTGATCCAGTTCGCATTGGATCGGCGACGATTGAATATTGTACGGCACATAATGCTCGGACCGTCGTGGACCGGGGGCTCGGCCCGGGAGCCCGTGTGAAAATTCGCAGGAGCGGAGATGTGATTCCCACACTCGATGAGGTGGTTTTTCCGGCCACCCCCTCCCTTCCGGGAGACTTGGGGAGCTGGTCGTGGATCGATGGCCCCCAGTCAACGCACATCTGTTCGAAGAAGGTAACGACCGAGCAGGTCGTTTCGCAGCTTCTCCATTTTGCGAAGACGCATTCCATTCCGGGTCTCGGCCCCGCCAACTGCAAGATACTCGCGAAGGCCGGTATAACAGGTCCCCGGAGTCTTTGGAATGCCCCTGTAGCCACTCTGGCGGCTCTACTGGGCCCGAAAGTGGGAGAGACTACCTACAAGTCTGTCCGGACACAGCTTGCCACCGATAAACTGACGGAGCTGGCTCTCATGGTCGGCAGTAGTCTTTTGCCGCGAGGTGTTGGCGAGACGAAACTGCGGACCATATTCGCACAGTATCCCGACCCGTTAGAGTGGTCTAGTCCCGATCTAGACGTTCCTGCTGGGTGGACGCGGGAGTCATTGACGGAACTGCAGGCCGAGTATCCCAAATATGAGGCATGGCGAAAGGAGGAGTTGTTTTGGATTCCCTATCCTCTGAAAGCGGCAGCTATCGTAATAACCCAGCCCTCCAAAACCGTATGTTTCAGTGGATTCCGCGACAAGGAACTTGAAACCCGTTTGAAGGCGCGGGGCTTCGAAGTCGCTGCGAATGTTACACGCTCCTTGAATATTCTGGTGATTCCTGATGGAGATGCGGGGCAGTCGGAGAAGGCGAAAAAGGCCGCCGCCCATGGGACAATCGCTGTAATGAGTCGCTCCGACTTCATAAATAAGTATATGTCCTCAGACTAGAGGTACAAATGGCCGCTTTATTAGGAGCTGCCGGTTTAGCAGGATCTATAACAGGAGCTGTAGCAGCTGCGGGAACTGCTGTAGCGGAGACGGCGGAACGCAACGCTATAAAGGCCACCTTTTTATTCCTTATATCCGATAGCTGGGTTGATAGGATACAAGGTTGGCGTCGTAAAGCAGGTCTTCCTGCTACGGCAGGTACATTGATTGTCCCTATGATTATTCTGGCAATATTTGGAATTATTTGGGGAATTTTAAAGGGAGTATTATGGAAACTATTCCAAGTCAGCATACCTCACTGGAGAATAATTCTAGTCATATTTATAATATTTATTGGTATATTTTATATACACCGACAAATCAACGGTTTTACCAACATGGCCTCTGAAGGCTTCGCTGTCGTACACAGTAGCACAAAAACGGTGCCTCCGGGAGATCCGGAGCGAACGAGTCTTGTCAATATACAGCCGGTCTGCGTGAAACAGGCCGGCTATACAGGTCCAGCCGAAGACAGGGGGACGTTCAAGACAGACGTATCCATCATGAGCGCCATAGGATCCGGTGTACGTATGTTTACGCTCCAGATTGATTACGTGGAAACGAGTATGCGTGCAGGATTCGATCCCCCGAATTTCCCGACACTCGTCTACAGAGATAATGGGGGCGAACTCGTTAGTACGAACGGGGCCTCCATATCGGACATCGCTACGAAATTATCCACGTACGCCTTCAATGCTGATTTCAACGCGCACACGCAACCGATCATCCTGTATCTCCACTTTGTTCGTACTCCGGACCCTATCATGGACCCGACAAAGTACCAGACATTTATGGAAAATGTGGCGACTGCCCTCAAACCTATACAGGATCAGATTCTGACGAAAGCAGATGGTACAGATTATACGAAGCAACAGGCGGAAAATCTGCTGATGTATACGCCACTCAGTCGCTTCGAAAAGAAGGTACTCATCCTCACGAATGCCAATACAAGTCTACTACGCCCTCTGAACCTCCCGAATGAGAAGAATCTCGACTACATGACCTCTATGCGCGTATATTTGGGTAGTAGCGAGGATCTACTCGGTATTACGATGATGCCGAGCGGTTCGAATAAGGCCAACGCGATTATCGTCTCGTATGGTCGTATAGCGAATATGATACCGTCGCAAAGGACGGCCTTCGCCCAAGAGAATGTCGGGCGGTTCGTGATCGTAATGCCGAAGCCTATGGAGTCCCCGTCGGAGGATGAAATACAGTCCTTATTTACGACATGTGGAGTCAACGTAGTACCGATGAACCTTTTCGGAGAGACGCAGACGGTAGTGAAGCCGAAGATCGCGTCGTGGAACGGGCAGCCGTTCTATAATTTGAAGCCGACTATGTTGCAGTCGGATAAGGCGGCCGTAATGGGCTACATGCCGCCACCGACAATCTGATCTATTAATAGGGTTCCACGATGGAGGAGGATTTGAAATACATAGAAGAAAGTCCGATTGTTCTCCGAGTGAAACGGCGGCTCACGTCCGCCGTTGACAAGGCCACGGAACGCAACAAGTACGAGACGGCCCATAACACCGAACTTACACGGGCCTTAAAAGTCGTGGAAGTTTTCCTAAGACGGAAACGGCGGGTATGCTACGGTGGAACAGCCATGAATGCCATTTTACCGAAAAACAAACAATTCTATAACCCGGAACTCGATTTGCCCGACTACGACTTTTTCACTCCCGAGATGGACGATGATATCGAGGACATCGTCGCCATGTTACGCAAGGCGGGTTTTCAAGAGATCTATCATAAGACCGGCATTCACGAGGGGACGAAGAAAATTCTGGTGAACTTCACTCCGATTGCGGATATAACATTCATATCGAAGCCGATATTTGATATTTTTCTGAAGCGGTCCATTGTTCGCGAGGGGATTCATCACACCGATCCGGAAATGCTGCGAATGATGATGTACTTGGAGATCAGTCGTCCGAAAGGGATGGTGACGCGGTGGGAAAAGGTGTACGAGCGGCTTCAACTCATCAATAAGATATTCCCTCCGACAGCCAAATCTTCGCAGACTCGGAGGTCAACGCGAGAGGTGAAATTCGCCCCTCTTCAGCCAGATATAAAGGCCGCTGTCTTCGACTTTTGTATTAATCGGCAGCGGAATATTTTCACAGGTGGCCTAGATATTTTCTATCGGAAAGCCGTGAACTCCACCGTTACACCACAATTCGACATCAAACGCTATACTGGTCCAATCGGATTTATCAGCCCGGACATGCACGCCGACGCGAAAGAGATAAAGGAGTTGTTGAGTATTAAGCATAGGGCGAAGGCGGTATTGCACGCGGCGAAAGGAGAGATCGTTCCGGCATATATTGAGGTCTTTTTGAATAACGTGCCTGTCATACTCATTTTAGGGGAAACTGCGTGCCATTCCTATTTGAGTTTTCCAGTGGAAGGTGGGCGTAGTATATCCATCTGTAGTCCGGATACGTTGATTACCGTATATTATTCCTTATCCATTTTTACAACAGCGGCGCGTACCTATATTCCGAAAATCGAGCAGCAGATCCGTACCCTTATTTTACTCACGGAGAGGAACCGCCTCGCGAATAATCCGAATATTCCGTCGTTCCCTCTCAGTTGCCACGGATACCAGAAGGGATTTTCGACTCTGTTGCGCGAGAAGGTGGCGCGTATAGCGAAGGAGCGGGAGGAGGCTGGCGAAAGTATTTGATAGCTGTAGGATGAGTGAGTCGGCTCGTATTACGAAGATTCTCGAACGTCAGCGGCAATTACAAATTGCCGCTGCTATTCGCGGCGCGAAAGTCTGCGGATGTGATACGCCTCTGAATAATCTACCGCCTGTCGAGACGACGCAAACCGGCTGCTGTGATCCTACGCCGGACCGGCATCCGGTCTACCCAGAAAGTTATGACACCGCACTAAAGACGGATGTGATTACTTGGGGCCAACCCGAGGGACCATTTCCTAACGCTGTCGCGATTCGTGGGACACTTCCGACGTCCGAATCGGCTCGTATAAAAGTACTGTTGGATAGTCGTAGACCCACGACAGCGAATGGTTGTGGGTATATTTCACTTGGCCCGCGTTTTATTGCTCCCGGCTGCCCCCCTACACCTACAGCAATCTTGAATGGAAGTCTGCCGAAGCCCTCGACGCGTAATTTGGACTGTGCTGTTACCCGCTTTGAAGGGACCGTCACGCCCTGCTCCGAATAAAATATCGTAGCCAAAGTAGAAATGCCTCTTGGAAATCGTGATGCGTCTGAACTGACCCGTCGTAGAAAGGCGATGGCGTTGAACGCCTGGAAGACGAACACGGACGCTGCCAATGCGAGCAGCAGCATTGTTCGCCGGGAGCAGTCGTCCTCTGTGACGCTTGATATAGTCACACAGCGTAGGCAGGGTGGTTGCTATTGCGCGGCGGCGTTGGCGGGAACGTACGAATTCAACGGCTGCGGCTCATGCAGCGGATGAAGTTCATATTTAAGATCCCATTCGGGAGATACGTCCTCGAACTTCCCGGCCCTGTCGGGGCACATTGCGAGGGCGAATAATTCCTCTTTCACTCTGGAGGTGCGATACCAAACACGAAATGGCGATGACATTTTATACTTTCGCCATTTACGTTGTATGCGTATTGATGCCCCTATGTATTTGAATCCGATCAACTGTGGAGATGCGATGAGACATCTGTCGGAGTGCGGAATTTCCGTGAGGGAATTGTTTTGGATCGTGTAGTACAGGTTAGGATATAAGTTGATCCAGTAGGGTAAATTCATAATTCGGTTGTCTCCGAGATGTAGTAATTTCAGATCCGGAGGGAATTTTTCCCGACCACATAATTCCCTCAGAAGATTCCGAGAGAGATTCAGCGTCTTCAGAGTCGGAGGTAAATTGCGTGGGAATTCACGGAGGCGTACGTTGTGTAATTCCAGGATCTCTAAGGAAGTCCCCCAATTAGTCGGAATTCCACGGAGACTACGAGCATGCATTATAGAGAATTTTACAAGACTGTCCGGGCACTTGGAGGGAAGATATTGCAGTGGTGTAGAAACGGATAGGAAGGTTTTCAGATTCGGAGGAAAGTCTACAACACGCACGATCTCGGTGAAGGATATATCGAGCTCCTCCAGACTGGGGGGGAAATTCCCGCAATTCAGATTGTACCCGATATTATTATAGGACAAATTCAGAACGCGGAGTGAGGCCGACCATTGTATAACGAAACTCAGGTCTGTTATGCGGTTATTCGAGAGGTTCAGGCGCTGTAAGGTGTTCGGCCAGGCGGACAAGAGTCCATCGGACGTAATATGATTGCCTTCCAGATTTAGTTCTTCGATCTCCTGCGGGAGATCTTCATCCCAGAGAGTGCGTATATGATTCCAGGACGCGTCCACTTTTTTATAGGCGCGGCGATGCATTTCAGGGAAGATCGTTAATGATGCGCTGGAAATATTTAGTGTTTCCATACATAGATAGATGTGATTGACTTTAGACTTGGAAATCTTTCTCCGATATAGGTAAGAATGTGTGCGTTCTACATGGGTTCACTTCCAGAAGAATCAGAATCCAGTAGTTCCGAATCAGCGAAATTACATTTGGAGGGTTCCAGAAAGAGACGCCCTTCTTCTGTCGCAAGTGAACTAAACCTGACTGATCCGGATATCAAACAGGCCGTGAGTAATTTACATCACCATAAGAATGCGACGTGGATGGCATCTATGGTACTGAAAACATATATCGAATTCAAACGTACTCTGTATGAATCGCTTGGTACGGAATCGGATCCTCGCCTGGAAACAATCGAAGAAGCTGTGGAAAATAATTCGAAAAGCGTCCATATAGACGATTTGCTTCGTTATATGGAATTTCTCCAAACC
>Ga0078894_10001317_pt1 | contig 18386 bp, 17 predicted proteins | sample LauGreSu1BDMLBSD_2_FD_67506 | JGI IMG/M metagenome (GOLD analysis project Ga0078894, IMG submission 67506) | Freshwater lake microbial communities from Lake Michigan, USA - Su13.BD.MLB.SD (version 4) (version 4) | ecosystem: Environmental > Aquatic > Freshwater > Lake | place: Lake Michigan... | reverse complement strand
GCGGAACCCCCAGTATAACAACAGTTGGCTCGTCAGCATTTTGAAACCAGAAGATATCGGGTGGAAGGTCGGCGAAATCCTCTCAAAATTCATCATGAGATACGGATTCAAATTTCAAGTAAGTATCAGCACCGCTTCATCAAATGAAGGAAAAATCGAATTGTTTGAGTATCAGACGCATCAGTGGGGGTCATCAACGACCATTCATTCGATGATGTATGGGGAGAAAAAAGCTCTCTGGGTTCAATACACACCACCGCCTCCCCCTCAACACGCCGCCGCCGAAGCAGCCACCACCACCACAATTCATGTTACAGTACGATACGAAATCCCAAAGACAGGACAAGAATACACATACACATTCGAACACCAGATCGAGCTGACGACACCAGCGCCAGCGCCAGCGCTAGAATCGATCGCTGAACCGTTCGAATCAACAATCCCATTTCAAATGGTGATGTCACTCATCCTCGGAATGATTCAAATCGAGACTCTGAAACAATTTCGCGAGATTGAAGCCGAACGTATCAACCTAGATACGATTGTGCGAGAAGCATACAAAACATTACGAATGCTTTATTCGATTGACGCAGCAGTCACGCGTTTCAATTCCCCAACTATCACATGTCAAAGCGCAAACCTCATCACGGATGTGAAGGTGATAATTGGTCTCACAACGATCAGTAATATCAAAGAACAGCAATTGGTGATTCACGCGAGACGAATTTGTTCAGCAGAACAAGAACTATTCAATAGTGGCGCAACCGTATCCAGGAAATACGTAGATTCAGAAGAAGAATATGAAGAGGAAGCAGCTCGCATCATCGAAGACGCAAAAAAACGACGCCGACAACAACAACAAGATGCGAACGGCAGGATAAGAGGAGCCGCAGCAACCACCGACACATACGACAACGACGACACATACGACAACGACGACACATACGACAACGAAAACGACAACGACGCGGTCGATGACGACGAATATGATGATGTGCTGCCTTCAAGAATACCGACAGCGATGCCAAGATACTCGCAACAGATCGACACACAATATGTCCATCATCGCGGTGGGAATAGGTTCAATCGTCGTAACAGCGGCAGCGAATTACGCAATCTATGTGTGAGAATCGCGATGGCAAGAAACAAAAAGGAGGACATTACATCGGAACAAATTTACGAAAACATGTGTCGCAGACATTATTATGATCCTCGGGAGTATGAATACGACAACGACGCACAGAATCACGGCGGCGGTGCTGGCCGTTACGACGATACGTTTTCAAGCACCCCGATGGATGAATACACGCAACGCAGGATAGGAATAATGCGCAATATGTCGTCATCATCATAACACACACACATAAGCAAGCAATAGAAGATAAATTGAAATATTTTTATTCATAATCTGAATACACGCGACGAACGTTACTACAACGCCAAATCACAAAGAACAAAGAGATGATGACTTCCACTACGACCATCGATTCAAAACCATCCTATCTCGCGATCCAAAACCCACATCCGAGAGATTCACATATTCATTTCGATGAAGGCCCTCATACATATACGATTCAAGGAATGAACGGAGTCACCAAAGACACAAAATTCACATCGGTGACAACATGGGTTCATGAACATTTCGAGCATTTTGACGCAAAGAAGGTGATCGCAGCGATGATGCGAAACACCAAAAAATGGAACGACCCGGTAGCCAACGCGAAATATTACGGGAAAACAGCAGACGAAATAGAAGAAATGTGGGCTACTGCGGGAAGAGAAGCCGCAGCCAAAGGAACGGAAATGCATTACAAGATAGAATGCTTTTATAATACCGATCCTGACATCCGTCGTGGGGGGGCGGAACCCCCGGCGGAACCCCCTGCGGACACCCCTGAATTCAAATACTTTCTGGACTTTCACCACGAATTCGCAGCAACACTCAAACCATACAGAACAGAATGGACAGTATTTCATGAAGAAGCGAGGATCGCAGGGTCGATCGATATGGTGTATGAGATAGTCGCAGCCGAAGATCCCCTCCACACTACCCCCCCTCTGGTTATCTATGACTGGAAACGATGCCGTGAAATTACAAAAACCAACGCAGCCAACAAATTCGCAACCCATACAGCGATTGAACATCTTCCAGACACAAACTTCTGGCACTACGCACTTCAACTCAACATTTACAAATACATTCTTCAAAACAAATACGGGAAAACAGTAACAGATTTATATCTGATAGTTCTACATCCAGAATCAAGTGGATACAAACGGATCAAGCTACCGGATTTACAAGCGGAAGTCGGAGAATTATTCGAAGAACGCATACGAGGATTCACAGCGACCACAGCGACCGATTGATCAACAACTCGTATCTCACTCGCTTGCGCTGGTTCGACCCCGACATAATGACTGACCCTCCACCTAACTCGCTTGCGCTAGTATGGCGACAACCGATAGCACCGGGTATAGCACCGCCGTCGTATGGGGGCGGAACCCCCGCGGAAATGGTATAAATATATCAAACACATAGAATATATACACATGACAAATCCACTTGCGATTATTGCTCTTCATGCTGCTGATGCTTATTATACAGCAGCAAGAGAAGTAGCAAACCAACCAAACATATTATTACCGAAATCAATATTATACGCGCTTGGAACAACGATACTCGCTACTGTTTTATACAAATCAATAAATAGATATGCTAATCCGACAGCAACACGACCATCTAATTTTTTTTACATAATTTCACTACCTTTTAATTATTTGTATTATAAATTAAAATTACGGAAATCAATAAAAGACAAAGTAGTTTTATTCGAAGATAAGTATTTCGAAGAATATGATGAGTGGTTGGCCAACAATAACAACAACCTTAACGTTAACCTTAACCATACTGACCCAACCAGTACGAATGTCATCGTCAATCCCATAGAAGAAGCGCATAAGAAAGAACGTTTGGAAAACATGTATTATTTGACTGTGAAAGAACGAATCAACGATTTTTACGGAGATGTATTGATGTGTTATGATCATGCTACTTTATCATTCGCATACTACGCTCGAACAGCCAGCATCCCATACAAATATTTAGAAACGATTTCTCGGAAATATATGATAGAAACGAACGCTCCAAGAGAAATTCATGTAGATATACGAGAGGAATATAAAAAGGCAAAGGATAAAACAAAGACACATCACACCACCAATACCACCAACACCACCAACACATCCACCACCAAACCGTCGCAGGGGGGCGGAACCCTCGGCGGAACCCTCGACGATTCCCCTTTTGTCAAATTGAAATCATACAATACAGTATCAAATCTTAATCTTCATACAACAACAAATGACACAAAAGAAAAGACACACAAGTTCGCAACACCTGATAAAACAACAAACCAAGAAGCATGTTCGTCAATTATTCGTGAAAACGCAAATCGGTATTCTTATCGAGGTAAATTGAGTGATTTTGAAGAGCATCACAACACGTTTCTAGCGGATAGACGAAAAGCCGCATCCAACACGACCAACACCAACACCGCCAACACCGCCAACACCGCCAACACCGCCAACACAACCAACTACGCCGAATTCAAAAAACAAATGCTACAACGTTCAGCATTATAAATATTAGTATATATATAGTATAATACGAAATCCATATTCGTACTATGTCGATTATCAATAATGTCGAGAGATACATGAAAAGGTATGACTATTTAATGGAAAAACGCGAACGTAGATACAAACATGGAAAACGCCTTTCACAAGAAGAAGACGAAGAGCTACGAAAATTACGACCAAATGTATTTACACCGATCATGATGATGTTTGAATTATTACATGATACTGTAAAAACAAACCAAGAATATAGACAGAGGTCGTCTAACCATAGAAATTCAAATCAAACAGGAGGAGCATTACCGCCAAGTAGTAAATCAACCGTACCTTCCTCATCTACCAGTCCATCAAAAAAAGGTCTAATATCTGCCACAGCAGAATCAGCAGCAACCGCAGCGGCAACCGCACTAGCCATGAAAAAAAACCCATCTCAACGCGATTCAACCTCATCCACCACCGAAGGACCATCAGACCCACCATCACCACAGGAGGATAACGATAACGACCCTGTGGAAGCGAGACGTTTATCCGAACTTGAAGAATCTCTCCTCCCTCTACTGACAAAAATCATCGTGTATATTGAACAAAATAAAAAGGCAGAAACAAAGAAACACGGCGAAGAAGGTGAAGAAGACGAAAAATATCCCGACATCGGAACCACCGCAAAAAACAGCGCAATATTAGTGGTTCGTCGTATTAAAAAATGGTGGAATGACCTCATATCAGGCGGAACTTCTGATCTATCCTCTAAGATCAACCTTAAAAAGGCGATTCCACAACTTGCGAATAATCCCACAGATATGAACAATATAACCGCGCAGGCAGAAGAGTTAGAAAAGCTCGCAGAAAAAGCCACCGACGTGATACACGGACCACTTCAAAAGATAGAACGAATTCTCTCGAACGATGTGCGCGATATAGCATCATCATCGGTTGAAGGCATCATGAACGCATTAAGTCTGATACCAGGAATTGGTACTACATTACAATTATGGCGTTTATTACAAAATGTTATCGTGATTATGTCAAAGTCGGTAACAACGATGGCCGGAGCAAAAGAACAAGGTGTCGCTCTAAAAACGGGGGTTCAAGGATTGCAAGGGGAGTTTCAACAAATGACGGACCCAACTGCGATAGCGAACAAAGTAGCGGGGGGAGCGATGGCGCAAGCACAGGGAGCGCTCAACGGCGCAGGTGGTAATCTGAACGCTGCGCTCAACGGCGCAGGTGGAGTAAGCGGTGCGGTGAATGCGCTTAACGGCGCAGGTGGTAATCTGAACGCTGCGCTTAACGGCGCAGGTGGAGTAAGCGGTGCGGTGGACGCATTTAAAAGCGCAGGTGGACTAAGTGGTGCGGTGAATGCGCTCAACGGCGCAGGTGGTAATCTGAACGCTGCGCTTAACGGCGCAGGTGGAGTAAGCGGTGTGGTGGACGCATTTAAAAGCGCAGGTGGACTAAGTGGTGCGGTGAATGCGCTCAACGGCGCAGGTGGTAATCTGAACGCTGCGCTTAACGGCGCAGGTGGTAATCTGAACGCTGCGCTTAACGGCGCAGGTGGAGTAGGCGGTGTGACGAGCGCACTTAAAGGCGCAGTTGGTAATCCGATGGCTGCGCTTAACAGCGCAGGTGGAGTAAGCGGTGTGGTGAATGCGCTGAAACAAGGAGGTGGTTCAAAAACAAACCATCTACGCTCCATCAAGAAATACAGACGAGAATACAAACAATCAATCCGAGAGATAAAAAAAACACGCAAAAACATACTACGAATTGTAAAAAATATGATATAACAACCACGCTGTCACGTATTCTTTTTCCATGCGAGAAATCCACTCGAACGTGTCAAATCAAATGAACTTTTAAGATGATCTCTCGCAATCTCACATACTCTTTGTTCTAATTCAGATAAAGAATCATAATATTGACGTTCAACACCGCCAGCACCAGCACCAGCACCAGCACCAGGACCATCGAGTTTAGGAGGCATAATACAGTATTACTATATTATGTATTTATTATGACATCTAATATCAATTTTAAGAAAAACCGAATACTAAAAAAAATTGAAATGGTTTTCAGCATATTGACCAAGTCATCGAATTCATTCATTCATTCAGTCAATCCAATCAACTAGATTATGTCATCGTCGCCTACTATCATCTCAACCCCGAACCCGAACGACAATAAAATCAAAACGTATCGCCATGAATTTGGAAAAGAGTTCATGGAGCGACTTTCAGCGTTTTCAAAGATTCATCAATACTCGGATCGTCACACCTACAAGGCCGAATGGAACAAATGGACGCAACAAGAAGAAATCGTCAAATTGATCGAGATCGAAAAACGCCGTCTGGTGGAAAATGCTTACACCGGAGATATTGATGACAAGATGTTCAAAGCAGGAAGATACTATTTTAGAAAAAAGAACAACAACAACAACAACGAGGCTGCCACCACCACCCCGACCGCTGCTGCCACAACACCGACTTCCGCCAATACAGAGCAGCAGCTGCAGCAGCAGCAGCAGCAACGCCGTGCGTACATTACGATGTCCAAGCATACGATTGCTCTTATGGACGGTCATATCAAAATGATTCATGATACACAAGCATCAAAATTCAAACCATCGTTCTGCTATAACGACTTTTATCAAACACAAATGGCATCGCCCGAGATGACCGCCGAAATCGAAAAAATAATCGAGAAATTTCAAAAGTGCGCCGACACCTCGAAATTTACTCCGGATGAGCTGACCAACGAAATTATCGACAAGATCAAGAAGACGTACAAAAACAGGTACTACAAGTTTGTTTCGACACATGGTGAATCAGGTTCAGCATAAAACAAACATTCATTCAGGTTTGCGCACAATCACGAATTAATTTTTATTCTATCATTACAAGAGGAAACGAATACGTTCCAACCACTCAACACCCAAATACAATAAACACCAACAACCTATGAGTGCTACAAAGATCGAATCAAAACTAATCAATCAAGGTTCATATGGATGCATATATTACCCATCGTTGCCATTCAAACTACAAAAACGAAGTACGACTGACACCACCACCACCCGACGCACAGACGACCATGATAGCCACGATGATAAAAGAAAATTCTATGTATCAAAGCTACAAAAACACAACTTCCATTCAGAGTTTGAAGATTACATTGGTAAAAAAATACAAAAAATACCATCATTCGATATTTTTTTCGTTCCAATCTTAACCACCCATAAGATTGATTTAACAACGATTAAGCAAAATTATGTTACAGATTGTCGTGCTATAAATAAGTATCTTAAATCAAAAACATCGAAAACAACAAAACAAGATTTGAATCGATTAAACAAGCAATTCATCGTGCAAAAGATGAAATACATCAACGGAATTTATCTGCACCGCCATCTACATAATGTAGTATCTGAAACCAAAGGCAGCGACCACAGCGACCACAGCGACCACAGCGACCACGACCACAGCGACCACGACCACAGCGACCACGACTCGACGCTTGTATCGAAAACACTTCGCAAAGACGAACAACAAATCAAAAAATATAGATCAGAATTCAAACGCGATGAACTTGAACGGTCGTATCATTTAATGTCGATTGCGTTTGACCTTTATGAGAGAATCATGGACAGTATTCAACTCCTTATTCAGCACAAAATAGTTCATTATGATTTAAAAGAAAACAATATTCTTGTTGAAAAAACGCAACAACTTCCATATATAATCGATTTTGGATTATCGATTGATGTGGAACGACTTTTACAATATCCATGGAGTGACAAAGCGGAGAAAGCCAAAGCAACAGCCACTTCCCGACATTCACAGACACAGACACATGACAACGATCCAACGATCGATTCAAATGTATTATATAGTTCTTCAAAAATATTCAAAGACAATTACTTATGGAAACAGCATTTTTATATTCATGCGCCGGATTATTATCTCTGGCCGTTGGAAGTTCATTTGATGACATATCTTATCAACGAAAATGACACACTGACGGAAGAAAGTCTTCGCAAAATATGTTTCGAATACATCAACAACAATCGTGCGATTCAATACATGTCAAGAGATTTCAAGAAAAAAATGTTCGATTTGTCCGTATCCACGTTCGTTCATTTTATTGAAGAGCCGCGAGAAAAGGTTTTAAATGAACTGCTAAGACACTGGGACAAGTGGGATATGTATGCGATCAATATTATGTTTCTTAAAATTATGTATGAGTTGATATTTCATATTGAAAGAGACACATCCCCGTCCCCGTCCCCGTCCCCGTCCCCGTCCCCGTCCCCGTCCGACTCCGCATCCCAAAACGAAAAAAGACAACAAAAATTAGACCCGTATTATTCATCTGATACTGAAATAGAGTTCAAATCAAAATACAAAGTAAAACTAAAACAGAAATATAATAGCTATAAGATCATGAATACGTTACAAGTGATGTTGCGCAATATTCATCCAAACCCCGATAAAAGGATGACGCCGCAGGAGACAAAGGCATTTTTTGTTTCTATTTTTTATGAATGCTGATTTCATTATTTTTCATATTGTAAATGAAATGAAATGAAATGAAATGAAATGAAATATTTAAGCAACAGGAGAAGCACTACCTGCGAGAGTGGCGGCACCTTCCTTTCCGCCTCCGACACCGCTTCCACCCTTTTGCTCTTGGTCCTGTTGATTCAAGATATCGTCTAACTTGAAGCCACCTCTCTTGACACCTTGCTTCTTACCGGCACTCTGAGACTGAGACTGAGACTGAGACTGACGACCGCGCCTAGACTTAGACTTCTTGAACGTTTTTTTGGCAAGCTTCAAAACCTTCTTAAAAGAAACACCACGGTTCTTTCGCATGGTATCTTTCACATGAGCAAGCCAAGGATTATGCCTCTTACGACGACCTGCGGACTGGGAGGGGGGTAAAGGAGCAGAATCAGGAGAAGAAGTAGAAGTAGAAGGAGGAGAAGGAACGGAAGGATCAGTAGTAAACGCAGGCATTTAAAATTGAACGAATTAAAGTGATATACTCGTTATACTATATAGAAATATTAAAATATCGAAGATGCTGAACACCAAAGAAATATTCGAAAAAATCAAACAGAGCCGTCCAATCCAAGAATGTCTAAATATGATACAGCCAATACACTTTCACGAAACCATATGGTTCATTTATTATATGTTTTTCGCAATACACAATCCAAAGATGGAAGAATATATTCAAAAAAAGCTAAATACAGTCGCTACTATCGCGACTACCGCTACCGCTATCACAAACGACAACCATCAACGCCAGCAAGCCTGGCGCGACATTATAAAGAACATGATCAAACGCCGACATCATACATCAGAAATCGTATTTCGATTATACACGCATGCTTACACAAACCAAGGAAGCGTCACACACATCTACCCCAAATACAAATACGACATTTCAAAACAAATGATCAAATCATATCAAACGAATAATCTAAGGACAACGGCGGTTCTTCTTCGACGCATCACATCCAAAACTACATTTGATCATCACGATACTTCTTCCTCATCCCCTCTGAAATCATTTCTAGATTACGTGATCACAACTGCTCAAACAGCACCATCCGCATCTACCTCGTTGGCGGTCCTCAACAAAATCAACAACCACATAAGTTACGCACAAAAAGACATCATTATACTTACGCTGATGTGTTATATGAAGTTACACGAAGATGATATCAATAAGAAGAATATATTCATCGCAGCCACGGAAGAAGACGATGAACCATATCAACTCCCCGCCACCGCCACCGCCACCGCCTCCAACGAGCCCGAACGATCATTTTCCTATGATGAAAAATATAAATATTTATATACATAAAATTGAATTAAAATCAAGATTTTTTATACAGTAACAAGTATTCTGCCACACCCACATATACATACACACACATATACATAGAAATGGTTCGTAATGAAGGAGGAGGCAATAAGATGAAACATCTTGCTCGCAAGCATGTCAACGGCTCGTCAAGCCAACAAGGCAATAAATTTCTACGTGTGTCCCAGTGTAAAGAAGAGGTATATGCGTATATTATGCGACTTCTAGGCAACTCGATGTGTATGGTAAAATGCGTGGATGGTTATGAGCGTCTATGTCACATCCGCGGAAAATTTACAGGACGATCCAAGCGCGAAAACGCATTATCACAAGGCACATGGGTTCTTGTTGGCTTACGAATGTGGGACTCGGAAAAAGAGTTCGCAAGCAAGGCGTCCAAAACAGAAAAGAATATACAAAAATGCGACCTTCTCGAAATATATTCATCATCAGAGCGCGAAAAACTACGCGTTCAAGAGAAGATATTTCAAGATGTCATCGCGGATGGAAGCAATAGTGATAATACAAACGACAGCGATGATGAATTCAAGACAAATCATTCAGTTGAATTTAAAGACCAGAAGACACTCGAATATCAGGAGATAATAGCACAAGGCGGCAAATTATCCAAAATAAAAACAACGAGTTATCAAACAATATATGACGATATAAGTGATGAAGACAACGAAGATGAAGACGAAGACCAAGACCCCGACGACAGTTTACAAACACAGACCACCCCCGCCGCCACAGCCGCCCCAGCCGCCACTAACAGATCTCGGTATAGTGATGCGCCACTAGATGAAATCGATGTTGATGATATTTAACTCTTAGATGATATTCTAATATTAATATTAATCTTCATAGAGTAATACAGAAAATCCAATTATGTCATGAAACATGGTAAGCACAGGTGCTATACATATTGTATCAATAGAAAGAAGGTTTGTATATTCAATAATGTTACTGATACCATCGCCAGCACTACTTTTCCTTAGATATTCCGACAATCCACGAATCACATTATTGTCCTGAAACTCAACAGAATAGAATAATAAAGTATGAAAATTATAGTATTTTTTATCAACATGTTGGTAAGAGTGAATAATACTAAATAGTTCATGTTGAGTTATCTGATTTGGATTTTTTAAAGAATATTTAATAGGGACGATTCGTTCCACATTTGTTTTATCATGGTCTAAGTAAAATATTTCGAATGTGACAGACATGACATCTGTTTTCAAAAATAGCTGATATTCATCATACATCAGTTTTTTTTCATATTCGACGATCCATAATGTATCCAGACTATTATATTCTCCATCGCCGTTACTTTCGCTGTCGCTCTCGCTGTCATAGTCATCAAACAACAAGTTACGATAGTTTTCTTCGATGTTCATTTAGTTGTGGTATATAACAAAACGAAATGAATAATAAAAAAAGACACGCACAGACCGACCGAGAGACTACGATGAATATAACCGATCATATTTATTATCACATGAATCGATTAACGCAGCAGATGAGGGCATAAATGATGAATCTTGATCATTATAATCATAGTCGTCATCATTATCATCATTCTTTTGAAAAGCAGCTAAAAATATATTACTAGACGAAATCGTTTTTTGTGAAGAAGGAAAAATGCGTGGATAAATCGGAGGAGGAGGAAGTATAGAAACTGACTCTTTTGTTTCAGCATCTCTTATGGGCCCCGAACCCGACCCCGACCCCGACGCCGACGCCGACGCCGCAGCATTACGCATAACCATTTCTTTAAAATTTAGAGTTGGCCCTGAACTAGATACACCAACATTAGATTTCGTCAAAGATGGAAATAACTCTTCATTAGACAGTTCGATCGCAACATTCGTGGTATCATTCTGTGTATTTACGGTATTGGACTCGCGCGATTGTTGAAGAAGATGGTGGTGAATAAATCGATTGGGATGATTGTTATTGTTATTGTGAAGATGACTAATAGAATTTCGATTTCGATGACGCAAAAATACGTTGGTTTTTACACCTCGGTCTCGGTCTCGGTCTCGGTCTCGGTCCTCTATACAACTAGCACCTTTTCTAGTAACATCATTATAACTACCCCCTGTTGCGCCTACTGCTCCGGGTCCGGGTGTTAAAATTCTAGGTTTGTATGTCTCCGGCGCACAAACCGCAATAAAAAATGGATTTGAACTTTCAATAACCGGTTTAGTAATTATTTCTTTATCCTTCTCTGTGTGTTTTACTTTACCTTCTATTTTTTTAGTAGTATCACTTCTTTTCTTTCGCCCACGATTGGCACGACCAACACTCGCACCTGGATCCGCAGTTCTGCTGACATCAGAAGTATCAATTGTGCGTGTTTTATTTATTGATCTAGTTCTGGTTCTGGTTCTTTTCCGGGCTGTCGTAGTTGTGTCCATACGTGTCTCTTGGTAATGAAGTAACTTACATATTGTAGATATTATTGTTTATACTGTTTATTTCAAAAAATTGATCTATATTATAGAAAACATACTTCATTACAGAACATTCATGTCAATCAAAACACAGAACACCGCCACCGCTACCACGGATTACGAATACCCCGCACTATGCATACCACGAGCATTAGGTGAAACAACACAACAAGAGTTGCGGGCCATCATGAATAAATTAGGACTTGGTGATATTTCTAAAATCGTCATCAAGCCAAAAGAATTTGTTCTCCCAAAATGGGAAATGACCAAATCACGCCACATCGCCCAGCATCAAAGTGAAGAATCGTCGTCGTCGTCGTCGTCGTCGTCGTCGTCGTCGTCGTCACCACATTCCCCCCAAACCGTCTGCTATAACAATATTTATATTTATTTCAAGCGTTGGAACGTAGAAAACCCCCAGGTTCGAAAATACAGAGACAACATAATAAAAGGACAAACGATTAAAATAGTTCATAAGATGATACCGACTCCCATTTTCTGGAGATGTGTTGCCGCGAATTTCACATCAAATATCAAACAACACTCTATTGAAACCAAATAAATAATAATACAATAGATATACAAGATGCCAACAACATATCATTTTTCATCCGAAGAATTAATACGAAGCTGCCCGTTACCAAAATCATTTCATTCGCATAAGTCGAGCACGCATAAAAGTCTTACGATCGAAGCAATAAAAATAGAACCGTTATCTTCTTTTTTAAAGAATACGAATACCAATACCAAAAAACATATAGAATACAGCGATGTGGAAAGACTGATTGAAATGATTGGACGGCAGCTTCATCATCTAGAAGTTGAACAAAATAAAGGGATATCGATGTTTCACCTTGACGACATTACCGTTTTTCATGCGTCGTCGTCGTCGTCGTCAATCGACAATTCAACACTCGTATATTTTGCCATTACAAATGAAGATAATATTCATGACATCGACGATGATAACCTTATGGAAATGACGATACCTCCGCTGCCGTTGTCTTCATCACATATTCATTCGAACATTTCAAAAAATATCGCATTTTATTCTCCTGAATACAAAGAGTTCATGTCTAAGAAAACAATACCGTATCAACTTCATTTTAAATCATCATATTATAGTTTTGGATTGTTGTGTGCGTATTGCTATGTCAGTCGCGACATCAACAGCAAGAGTCCCTACGATAGTAAACATTTTGAAACATTATTCGCACCTATCATAAATACAAAAATATATTGGTTTTTAAAACATGTTCTGTGTGAAAATCCATCAGAACGACGATATATTTGTGTGTAGTCATCGATCTCTCGATCAATCGTTCGTTCGCTCGCTTGCTCGCTTATCCAACATAATTCGCAGGTAAAGCACCGGCAGCAACCGCATGCTGCCACCGTAAATAATTCACATCGCACCCAACATGTCGAATATACATAGGGAAATGTGTAAATTTATTTGGTTCGTCCAAAGACAAACAATTACGCCGACCGCTTTTGAGCCCCCCCTTTTCAATATACTGACTCTGGCTCACCACTCGTTCTGTTACTGTTTTTGTCACAGGCTTCCACGCAACCCGCTTCTTTTTCAAAGCCCCTGTTCCAACAAAGTAATCACAAACCTTGGTGACACATGGATACGGAGGCGCTGCGCTTTCTTTCACAGTTCCACAACGAACAACCTTCGCAGCACGTTTCTTAATATACTCTGATTGAGATCGAACCTCCAACGTAGCTGACGGAATATCTTTATGCCACGCGCGCGGATACTGAGCCCCCTTAATCCACCGATATTTCATATCGATCATCGCCGCATTACTTCGCGAAGATCTCTTCACCACCGATGGATCATTCGCTGAAAAATACCAAGATGAGTTTCCCGAAGCAAACCGGCCAACTCCGCGCCCACCACCGCTCCAACCGCCAGAACCCACCATACGCACCTGACCGATACCGCGTAAATTACGGTGCCCACCGTTGATAGAAAATCCAGCACGATTTGATTCATTTACACCGGTCTTTCCATCACCACCTGCCAAATGCCCCGAAATCGGTGCGACCCGAGGATGATTCTCTCGAACCTTACGACGCATAACCGCAATAGACATGTTATGTTTATATTTATCTACCTTATATAATACAAATATAAACATAAATATAAATGTTTGTATTATAATACAGCAATCGATCACAACGACAACGACTACGATGACCACTAAATACAACCTCTACATCTATCTCTCGAAAAACCGAGACGATACCGAATGGGTAGAGAGATACCGACAAAAGGTCCGTATTCATAATCAGAAAATCCAAGACGCCGCCGAGGCTGCCACCCCCGACTCGGGTTTCGACCTTTTCATGCCGAATGAGGGTTCGGACTATGGATACGGGGTAGAAAATCTTCTCTCACGTCAATATATTACGAGTCCTGGAATTACAAGTTCTGCTGGTGTAGATGGCGCACGAGGCCTTAATCTTGGAATCCGATGTTGTATGCGTGTCGCCGCCGCCGCCGCCGCCGCCGCCGCCGTAACCACGACGACCACTCTTCCAGTCGCAACCTACGTGTCTGACACCTCCACGCCACAACCAGAAAGCATGTCAACTACCACAACCATCGCCGCCACACCCATGTCAGTTGGACTAGACCTCCCAACACCGAAGCCATGCGGATTTTACCTTTATCCGCGGTCAAGCATTACTAAAACAAGGATGCGTCTCGCTAATTCGGTAGGAATCATCGACGCAGGGTACAGAGGTGACCTTATTGCGGCGGTCGATACGATTGGTATATTTGGAAGCACAGATATATGGCACATTTGGAAAGAAACTCTTTCTCCTATCCAAAAATATGACAGGTATTTCCAGGTATGCGCCCCGGATCTCTCGCCCTTCCTGGTTCATATTGTCGAAACCGAACAAGAGTTAAGTCCTCCCACAGAACGTGGAAGTGGTGGGTTTGGTTCAACGGGGGTGTAGCTTCGAAAGAATCGCTCGCGCCTTACGTGCGATGGCAGTATATTTTCGATGCGAGCGCGCCGCCTTCGACGACGACCGCTTTTTCCGTGCGGTTATTGAAGCCCATTCACGTGCGCGAGAATATGCGGCCACAACGCCGCGACGGTCGATTTTACAGTCACCCGCCCCAGCCCCAGACCTCGTTCCTAACCGCGGACAAATCGGGAACGTTTTATCTGGACCCAAAAAACACCGATGCCCGCATTTCGTTAATAACGCCGACCGATCGCCAACATGTTTCGGGGCAACACGTGACCATTTATGTGATCTACGTGACCGGTATTTTGTCTTTTCTAAACCCATCCTATTATACATTAGTTGTTTATAAAAAAATATATTTATTCATTACACACACACACACACAATATCATTCTACGCCACTCCACCAGACAGAAATTCATTACACAACATCCGCTTTCTTTCTTGTATTTCTTCGCACTTGTGGTCAAGCGTAGAAATATACTGGCCTGTTTCTTCTTCCTGATTCGGATTCAGGTTCTCTGCGTCCTCCTCCTGTTCCACCACAAAGTCTGTCATATAAAATCGAAACACACGAACCCCTTTGGTCTGTCCCATACGATAGCAACGGGCGATGGCCTGGTCTTCAACACATGGATTCCAGTGTGGGCTTACAAAATAGACATCCGAATAGGATTGAAGGTTCAACCCCTCGCTACATGTTCGAATCTGTAAAATAAGGACTTTCGGTTCATCCGCAAATATTCGCGCACGTTCGCGTGATCCGACTGTCCCATCGATGATTGCGATATTATCACTACTTTCACCTTCACCTTCACCCCCAAAACAGCCACTCCGCAACAACATATCGCGCAATCTCGTCATCTCACGTCGATAATGACAGAATACAATCGATTTTTTGCCGCTGCGATCCGCCGTCTCCGCCTCCGCCTCCGCCTCCGCGACCATCGTCGCGACCACACGATCCATCTTACTCTGTTTTGAAATCGCAATCTTGAAGTCATTCAACGCAAATCCATGTGTATCTTCTTCTTCTTGTTCGAGGTGATCCACCACGATGCTTTCTCCTTTCTTTTTAATGTCATCCGGTTTTGTTAATAACGCTGGCCATACGCACATCTGGCGCATCCGAGTATATAACTTCAATCTCTCGGCACGGTCCGATGTGCTTCTTGCTTTCTGGTGAATTTCACGACTTAGTTCAAGTTCGTTTTCAGAACCCCAAGGAACATTCATTTTGTAATGTTTGAGAGATTGGAGACGCGGAGCACATGTCACAACATCCACCGCCGCCTCTACCCCCGAGACATCCGCCACCGCCGCCACCGCCGCATCCGCTATCATACCTACACTTACCTTTGTTCGGCGTAACACATATTCATCACGAATCGCCCGGCGCTGTTCTTCTGTCATCAAGTCACTCACTTTGAACCCTAACACATAACACAACGATTTTAGGTCGGATATTTTGTTTTGAATTGGTGTGCCGGTTACGATCCAAACACTCGGGCTCGGGCGCTGGTCCTTTTCCACGACAGACACAACCCGCATCGCACCTTTGAACATACGGCTATTTTTGTTACGAAGATGATGAGCCTCATCAAAGATGACACGGTCAGCGCGGAAAGTGAGGAGCGACACCGACACCGACACCGACACCGACATCGACACCGTCTCTGACCCCGATTTCTTCGAGATTTTCGGTTTTGCCGGTGGTTCTTCCATCGCAACACATCCATACGTTGTAATCACGATATCGATGGGCTTACCGGTACTCCCAGTCCCACCACCACCACCGCGCTTGGGAGGTCTGAGACACCATACGGTATCAACGCGACCTTCCGACAAAACCACACTACGTTTTCCCGCAGAGCCGTGATACACCACAACGGTCAAGTCGGGTTTAACGCCGGTATCGATAATTGTCCGTTTGATTTGAGCGACCCATTGTGCGATAAGCGCAACAGGAACGACAATCAACGTGCGTCGATACATGGCCAAGTTAGCAAGGATGAGTCCCATCATGACGATTGTTTTGCCGAGACCCATCTCATCCGCGATGATACCACCAACAACTCCTAGACCCGCCATCGTTTGAGAATCATTATCATTACCTGGAAGCCGCCGACGAGACGATTCGCGACGCAAGCAAAACTCAACACCTTCGCGTTGGTAACGTTTCGGTTCAAGACCCGACTTCTCGATATATTCATCAAACCGATCAATACCTACCTTCTGCGCCATCGCCACCCCCCTTCTCTTCACACGAATGATTCGAGTAAATCTGTTATGGTTTTCTGTTGTCATCACGGTAGTGCCTAAGCTGTCATCCGGGGTTTTCTCGAAAAAAGATTTCAATTTTTCCTTTTTGACATGTGACCACCGCCGCCGCCGCCCAAAAAACACAATTCCTGAATAAATTCGATGAACATGATGTAAATGCTGATGTGCGGAAAAAATTGAAATACTTTTCTAGGTTTAAGCTAATGACAGCAATCGCACAAACAAACGAACACAGAATGACAACCGCCATGGATACGATGAAGAATGAAGGACTTCCCAGATTGACAGACGACGAACACGAAACAACTGTTGCTGTTGATTCACAAGAAAGAACACCTCGTCCAGGAATGGATTCTGTCGATGCTGCCGAGAGAATGGAGGCAGCCAAGCAATCGATCCTCACCTTCTCGCAGGTAGCCAAACATGCTGCCGCAACAACCAAACGCCGCCTCTCGCCAAAATCACGCACAGACTACTGGATGATAAACAAACACGTGAATCGAGCATTCAACAACTTGGAGTCCAAAATCAAACAAAACCCAGCGACGATGACAGAAAGCGACTTCAAGCTTCTCAAACAAGCCATCACGAACTTCCGTGTCAAGCTGATTGTTCATGACAGTATGTCATACGATGAACTGAAACAATTTCAAGCCAGGACGAAAAAAGAGGAAGAAGCAGCGGAAAAGGCCACTCATGACACATTCATGGACAAGACGCCAGGCAACGACCAAGAGTACTTCGACGCAAAGGATCGATACCTCGACTTGAAAGCATTGGGAGCAGAAATCGCAAAAGAAATTCAAAGAATTGAACCCAAAGTCAAATACAGCAATATTGGCGGCGGACTATTTCGTTACGATTTGAATCAACCGGCTGACCCGCCGGGTGTGCCATCACAACACGCACGCATCGCGCATGCCACCGGCGTTGTCCTTCGCAACATTCTGTCGCCAGAAACGATCCGACGCAGATTTATTTCACTCGAAGCACTCACAAAAAAAATCAGAGACGAAGTTGTTCTCTTCTTGACAGACGATTTCCGTCACAAAGATCGCCATGAAGTCATCAAACAAATCAAAGAATCGTGTCTCGCAGCAGCAGCAGCGTCAGCCAAAAAAAACAAAAAAGCACAAGCAC
>Ga0078894_10001314_pt1 | contig 18397 bp, 20 predicted proteins | sample LauGreSu1BDMLBSD_2_FD_67506 | JGI IMG/M metagenome (GOLD analysis project Ga0078894, IMG submission 67506) | Freshwater lake microbial communities from Lake Michigan, USA - Su13.BD.MLB.SD (version 4) (version 4) | ecosystem: Environmental > Aquatic > Freshwater > Lake | place: Lake Michigan... | reverse complement strand
GTTTTTTTAAGTTTATTGAACAATATACTAATATCATTTATAAAATCATCGTGATCAGGTTTTACCATTTATTAAAAATGAAATTATAAAAGTTTATTTTTAATAAAAAACTCCTTTAAAAATTATGGATGAATATGAAAATTATGAATATGAAAATGGCAAATATTTAATAAAGTTATGGATTACTAAATCCATAAGGAATTTAGATGATGATAAATTTATTGATTGGTATATAAATGAGATTAAAAGTGACTTTTGTATAGAGCCTATATTAAAGGAAAATTGCAAAGATAATCCTGTAATAGAAAAACATAAAAAATTATTGAATGATATTTCAAATATTTCAAAAACAAAAATATCCAAAATGAAAAGAGAACTTATTGATATTATAAATTCTTGATAATCAATCTAAAAATGATTTTTATAAAGATTATAATTATAAATTATAAACAAGATGGAATATAATTCATCACAATTTGACCATGAAAGAGAATATGACGAAAGATATTATCTTTTTAAGAATCATATTCAAGAATTAATAAGCGCAAATCTTATTTACATTAATAAAAACAATGACGGAGAATATTTTGTAGATAAAAACTTCAATACTATAAGCAAAGTTTTATTGGAAGATCTTTATTCAATTGGAGAAGGAATGAACAGTGATTCTATTGAACGTCATGACGGGGAGGGAATTGTAGATAAATATAAAATATGGACATGGTTTAAGTGTAATAAAGGGATGTTGTTTAATATGGATTTAATTATCAATGAAAATACTATATTGTAAATTTACAATATAATTATAGTTTATTAACCTTAATTCAAATTATTTAATAACGGGAACTTCATGTTTATGGAAATAATGGCAAACTTATTTTGATTATGATAGATATGCCGAAGGACATGGACTTGATCTAGCATATTTTTGGATTGTTATTTATTTAAATACAAAGACAATTTTCAAAGAGATGATATGTCAATTCTTTCAGAAGAACTCTTATCCCATTTTCAAGAAACACAATGAGAATATATATCATTAGTTCCTATGCATGATCGTTATTATTGGCATCATGATTATCATAAGGTAAAGATTGTCGGATTAGAAAAAGATTTAGAACTTGATTGGAAATCATACGAATTTATGTATTTCTGTAAATTGGGAGGTCAAGAATAGGAAGAGGAAGACAGTGAAGATCACTTTGGAAAGATTGATTGGGAGAAGTGGGAGAATGAAAATAATAATAACTTCAGAAAAGTTAATAACGAAACTAACTTAATTGAAACTGATAATATTGAATATACAGGATGTTATTATAAAGGATAAGATGAATGCGATAAAGAATATAATGAATAATGATCACTTAATTTTACGCCTTTTCAGGAGTAAAATTGATTTATATTATAAATATTTAAAATTAGATATTAAATTTAAAAATGAACAAGAATTTATTGGTTTATATGACATTCTCATTTCCCGAATTTCCAGATTTTTCTGAGGATAAAGTTGAGTTTGAGAGCGAAGAGGATGCACGAGATTGGTTTATATATCATATTACTGAACTACATCGTTTTGTTTTATATTATCTCTATCACAATGTAAAGAACAATGATTTCTGTATTTATGCTGATAAAAAGAAGAATTTTGTAACAAATGAGATTGTTAGCTATTTTAAAAGTCAAGGAAAAAGAAGTTCAAAAATGATCCAAGAAATGGCAGTTTTAATAGAAAAGATCATGTCAGATTTTGTGACTCTAAGAAATATGATTTAAAATATATCTTGTTAGCCCAATTTCCAAAATTGGAAGCCCGCTTGTAGTCATCATATTGACTCGTTTGTCAAGTATATGAAGATAATGCACTTATTTATATTAGTGATGGTTTAATGACGAGAATGGTAATAAATTCTTTATTGGAAAAGTTCCTATTATTTATAATGAATTATAAAGATACAATTTTAAGCTTTAAAAAGCTTAAAATTGATAAACTGTTAAATAGACAATTACATTATAGACAATTACATAAAAATGAATTATAAAGCAGTTATTTATTATTAAATAAATAAGAAAGATGATTCGTTTAGGTCTTTGTTGTATTAACACAGAGCTTAGAAAGAAAGATGTTTTCTGTTCTCGAACAGTCATAAGGAAGAACTTTAGTATCAAAAAAGCAAAAGAATTGGCTCTTAAAAATATAAAAGATATTGAAACTTTAGCAGAATGGAATGCAAAACATAATATATTTGTATTTAGAATATCGTCTGATATATTTCCTCATTTTACAGATGATGAAACAGAACCTTATACAATTGATTTTGCGCTAGATGCTTTAAAAGAAGCAGGGGATGCTTGTAAAAAATATGGACAAAGAATCACAATGCATCCAGGACAATATAATCAAGTAGGTGCAATTGAAGAAAGAGTTTTTGAAAATACAATTAAAGATCTTAAAATGCATGCTGATATATTAGACGCGATGGGAATGGGTGATGATTCTGTTATTTGTGTTCATGGAGGAGGAGTTTATGGAAATAAGAAAGAAACAATAGAGAGGTGGATAAGTCAGTTTTATATTCTGCCAGATAATGTTCAAAAACGATTAGCGATTGAAAATTGTGAGAGATGTTATTCAATTATTGACTGTCTAAAAATAGCGGAAGAATGTAATATTCCTCTTATATTTGATTGTCATCATTATGATTGTTTTAATTTGATCTATCAAGATAAAAAGATAGATATAAATGAATATATGAGTAGAATTGTAGATACATGGAAAAGACGTAATATCACTCCTCTATTTCATATTTCACAACAAAGAGAGAACTCCAAAGTTGGAACGCATAGTGATTTTATCACAGAGTTCCCTGAATATTATTTAAAATTTCCAGAAAAGTATGGGGATTTAGATATTGAAATAGAAGCAAAGTTAAAAGAGCAAGCTATTTTAAAATTATTTGAAATATATCCATTTTTAATGTTTTAAATAATTTTAAAGATTATTATCATATTTAACTATATGATAATATTTCTAAAGGATTTAGCCGGAAATACTACTAAATTAGACTATTGTAATTTTAGTGATATTTCTGTTTTAAAATTAAAGAATGATTTATATAAAAAAAATTATGATGTAAAGTTGTTTTTATTTTTTCAAGAATTGAATGATAATGATAGTGTTAAAGATGGAGATATGATAGATGTGTTTTATGAAAAAAACGAATTTGCTTTAAATGAAATAGAGAAATATGAAAAAAGTTTATTTTATTGTTTAGGTTCACATAAAAAAATAAAACTTTTAAAAAAAAGTTTAATAGAAAATAAAGCTATTATCGCAGGCGATTCAATCTTGCGATTTATTAACGACACTGACGATTCAAATGAAAACGAATTAGACGAATACGAAAAAATTGATATTTATATCAATTATTCAAATGGTCATTCGTTTATCGATTCTTTAAAAAATATTGGTTTTGAAATAGGATACTTGAATATTGATAAAAAAGAAATAAACATGAATGAAGTTTATAAAAAAAATAAAGTGATGTCTTATTTTGTTTTAGAATGTAAAAAAATAAATATAAAAGTTTTTATACTTCCTGATTATTGTAATTTGGAAAAACTAGTGTATAATTTTGATTTTAGCTTTTGTCAAATATGGTACGATGGAATAAAGATACAATCTCATGATATAACAGATGTAAGAAAGAAAGAAGGAGTATTAAATAAAGATTATGTAGATTGTTTATATAAAGATCTAAATTTAGTATTAATTGATAGAATAAAAAGATATACAAAAGAAGGATATAAAATAAATATAGATTTTTTCCTTAAAAACATGTCTTATTGTTATACACATAATGATGATGAAAAAAATGAAATGGTTGGGGTGGAAGATGTTTTATTTGGTCTATCTGTATTTGTTTATAAACAAACAAGAAACAGGGAGTTTATTATTGCTCCTTTTGACAAAAATAACTATAATAAATTATTTTTCAAGATATTTATGAAAGAATACAATAAAGAGGAATATATTAAAAAATGGGGACAAAACTTTTTTAATTTTTGGTGCAGATTATACTATAATTACAATAAAGATATTATGTATATAAATAACGAATTTATGTCTGAAAAAATAGATTTATTCAATATATTTAATTTTAAATTACAGTGGTTTAGCTATCTTTCATAACTTAAAACAGAAATTGATTTTTAAAATTAAAAATAAAAAAATCAAAATAAAGATGACCACAACGGACAAATTCCAGACATTGCCAGATTTTTATTTGACAGAAAAAGAGTGCAAGGATGCAAAATATAATAAAGAATTAAAATCAAATACAAATCCAAGATATCCTAATTTCACTCAAATTTATTTTACAGCGGGAGATGTTGACCAGTTTAACGAATATCGAGATCCAACTAATGGTTCAAATCCAGATAAAAAAATTAACATTGAACAAAATATCTGGCATAATATGTTTTTAAAATTATCTGAAATGGGACTTCCTGAAAAAGTAAAAGATATAGTTGAAAATGTAGACTGGGCAAAATATAGGAATTTATCAGTAGATGCTGTTGATAATACTTTTTTTTATATTTTTGATAAATTTAAGAAGGGTATATTTATCAAGATCAAAGATAATAAGCTAGTTGTTTTTTTGCCATTTAGTAAACATAATTATGTAAATGAATGGAGCGAGAGAATTAAACACGATCCGTCAAAGTTTTCTGATATCAGAGAATTTCTACAATATGCAAGTAAAATTAATGGTTATAATGTCCCATTGGAAAAAATAAACCGTTTTATTGAAAAGTGGTATGGAAATAATTGTCTTATCAGAACAGAATATCCTATTATTGAAAATGACAGAGGAATGACAAACGTTAAAGACATGTTAGAAACGTTATGTAAATCAAGAGAAGTTCCAGATATAGAACTTTTCATAAATAAAAGAGATTATCCTCTTATCACAAAAAGAGAATTTGAGCCCTATGAACATATTTTTGATACTGAAAACTATCCTTTAATAAGTCATAATTATAATACATATTTGCCAATTCTTTCTATGGTAACTACTGATAAGCACTCTGATATACCTTTTCCCACTCATGAAGATTGGGCGAGAGTCTCTACTCAAGAAGATAGAAAGTTTTTCTATCCCGACTGTAGAGATTACAACTACGATTTCTCTACTAAGTGGTCTGAAAAAATTCCTACTGCTGTTTTTAGAGGAGCTTCTACTGGATGTGGTGTATCTATTGAGACAAATCCTCGTCTGAAAGCCTCTTTCTTATCTAAATCATCTCCTATTGAGAATGGATATAAACTTCTAGACGCAGGAATTACAAAATGGAATCTTAGACCAAGAAAAATTATGGGGAATAAATATCTTCAAATAATAGAACCCTCTAATATTGGATTAGAACTAGTAGGAGGTCTTACACCTGAAGAACAATCTAAATATAAATATATATTAAATATTGATGGGCATGTTACAGCTTTTAGATTATCATTAGAGTTATCTATGGGTTCTGTCGTTTTTCTAGTTGAGAGTAAATATAGAATATGGTATATGAGATATCTTAAACCAGGAGTTCATTATATTCCGGTAAAATCAGACCTATCTGATTTATACGAGAAAATACGATGGTGTAGACAAAATGATAAGGAATGTGAAAAGATCTCTAAAAACGCTAAAGAATTTTATGATAAATATTTAACTAAGAACGGAATTCTTGACTATCTTCAATATCTTTTTATCAAGATCAAAAAAACCACAGGCACTTACTTTTATAACACTATAAAAGTTGAAGATATAATTTACAATAAACAATTGGAAGAAATAAAAAAATATGGGTTTTCTGAAGAAAATGTATTAAATTCTCCTTTTAATTATCCATTTAAATCTAGAAATGGCTATGATATGGAAGGTTTAAGATTATATTTGACGAAAAAAGAGAATATTGACGAAAAAATAGAAGAGAAAGAATATATAAAAATACATGATTCAAAAGATACATTAAATTCTAAATATAAAATTTTTAATATTAAAAAACTTTTAAGCGATGATAAAAACAGAAGATATCAACTTGTAAACGAAGCATTTTGTGGTCTTACTTGTATTAATGAATTGATAAAAGAAGTTCCGAATTTTCGTTACACATATTTTATGAATGAAAAATCGGACTTGCTAGTATCAGAATATATTGAAGGAATTACTTTGCAAGATTATATTAATTCAGATGAGTGCACTTTGACATCTTTATATGAAATTATATTGATGTTAACTCTAGCTTTATGTGTTGCTCAAGAAAGATATGGTTTTATTCATTATGATTTGTTTCCGTGGAATATAGTATTGAAGAAAGTTAACAAACAAAAAATAACATACAGAGTAAAACATAACATATTTATAGTAGAGACTAGTTTAATTCCAATTATTATTGATTATGGAAGAAGCCATGTCATTTATAATAATATTCATTATGGAACAATAGAACAGTTTAAAACAAAGCTTTTTCAAGACAATTTATCATTGATTGTATCTAGTTCACACTTATTTTTAAATGTAAAAGATAAAAAGGGAAATAAGAAATATTTGCCAGATACAGATAGGGATAGTTTAATTAAAGTTCTAAATTTTTATAGTAATACAGAATTTCAAAAGAATGAGATAAAAGACTATTCACAATTATGCGCATTTTTGGATAAAAATAAAAAATACAATGAAATGATATTTGGAAATAAATGTGGTTTAGAGGATAAGGATTCTGTTAAGTTCTTTTATTATTTGTATAATATTTATGTTAAAAACAAGAATACTTCTATTAGTATAAAAACACATCAATATCCCGAAAAAGCAGAATACAATATTTTTCAATCAAGTCCAATGTTTTTTTATAAAATTGTGAATAACGAGTGTCCTAATAAAGAAGTGTTCGATTATCTTGAAAATATAGAAATGAAATATGAAAGCTTTTTAAATTCTGCGGTTAATATTATTATGAAAGTAAATGTATGTAATATGATAGATAATTCACTGAGAGGTGTTACAAAGTTTTTAGATATTTATGAAAATTTAGGATTAAATCTCAACCCCCCTCCTAAACAAGAAAATGACGAAAAATATATTGTATCATGGAAAGCGTGTTACCCAACACTCGAAAAACTTCGATTTATAATTAATAGAATATCAAAGAGACTTGAACAGAAATTTTCAATGATGTATATTGATTATCAAGGAGAATTTACTTACAAAAAAGACGAGTTTTTATTACCTTTAAAATACTTCTTTGTAAGACCTAATCCAATTTTAGCAAGATATACAACAAAGACGTTTTCTATACCAGATGAGATTCTTACTATTTTACAAGGGTCATTGATTTCTAAAAAAGCAAACGACATAAATGATTTCATTCTAGAAATGAGAAGAATACTTATTGAAAACTTTTTATATAAAAGAAAATATACAATTTTAGATGTAAAAGATGAACAAGAATTAATGAGTCAAAATAAAAAATATATATTGTTAAGTCCAATCGTTCTATTAAACGATAGAGCAAACATTGAAACTATTAAATACATTAGTAATAATTTATATAAAAAAGAGATAAAAGTATTAAATGAGTTTCCTAATAAGCCTGAAAAAATTTTACTTTCATTTAAAAATATTTTGAATATAACCAGAAAATAAACTTTAGATAAAGAGGAGAATACTTATTAGAATTTTTAAATTCTTCTATATAAAAACATATTTCAGTGTGATTTATTGATTAAAATATTTGGATTAATTCATTGTTCTCTTTATAATATTCTACATCTAAATCAAAACACCAATATGATTATCGACAAGATTTTTTATTTATTATCCGTTATATTATATCTTTAATTTTAGACTATTTTCAGGTCTAAAATTTTCTTTCTTTGGATAGTTCTAGATTTATATTATTATATAATAATATAAATGAATAAATGAATAATAAAAGATGAGCGATTTTCTAGTTATATCTGAAAATGAATATATCGGCGAAATTAAGCCTGATGAATATAAAGTTTTGAGCATTGATATCGGTGTAATTCATTTTGGAATTAGCCAATCAATAGTAAATAAAGATTACACTTTAAAAGAAGTTATATGGGTTGACAATATTAATATTACAAATTATAAGCATTCTAAATGTAAATATTCAGAATGCAAATTACATCATACAAAAACATTTTGCGATTGGATTGAACATTTGATTCAAGAACATATTGATTATTTTGAATCTTCGGATATTATTTTATTAGAAAAACAACCTCCTGCAGGTTTTGTTGTAATAGAACAACTGATTTACTCAAAATATAGGTATAAAACATATTTAATTAGTCCAAATAGTGTACATAAATATTTAAACTTTAAAGGCTTAGATTATGAAATGAGAAAAAAGTTATCTGAAAAAATAGCCGATAGGGTGTTGTCAGAAGAATTGATAAATAAAACCAAAAAGTATGATCGTAGACATGATATTTCTGATACTATATGCATGCTTTTATATTTTTTAAGTAAAAAAAGAGAGGAATACCAAAAACAAGAAAGAATTAAAAGATTAGAGTCTTTGAAACACATGGACGGTTTAAGTGTTATCGAAAAGCTTGAACGATTTAGATATGTAGCTCGGAAATAGGAAAAACATAGTTTAAATAATTTAGATTTTTTATACATTTTGAAAACAATTTTAAACTAATATTTTTTTGTATTTTATTTTTATAAAAAATTGAGTTATTTGAATTAATAAATCTTTTTGCAATTGAATATGGGTAAAACGTCTTGTTTTCCAAATAATTCATTACTTTTTCTATGTAATTATATTGATCTATTAATTCTTTTAATACATCATTCATTTTTAATTCATGCAAAAATCTATATATTATTAACTTTACATCGTAAGGAATCATTTTATTATAAATTATAATTTTAAGAATAATATATGAATATAAATCATATATGGAATATGGACCCCAAAGAATATCACAAATTATTGTTTACGCTTTCGCATTATACTGAGAAGATTTTAGAAATTCCTCTTCAGAAACAAATAAGTGAGTTTGATCAATTTATAATAGGATTTTTAAAAAATTCTTGTAATGATATTACGCCATTTGAAGTATTTTCTAAATTGGCTAAAATTCTCGAGCAAGAAAGAATTCTAAAAAAAGATGCTAAAGATTGGATCGAACGAATTCTTTTTTTGTATAATAAACTCAAAAATTAAATATCAAAGTAAATAAACGACACTGTCAAAGAGGTCCTTTTTCAAATGGGAAAGAGATGTCAACACTGTATATACAGACTCTTCCTAACCATTGAGAGTTTCCAGGAGTAAAATTAGATATAAAGTATTATATTAGTCAAATGTAATTAAGAAGGCATTTTGCGAGTTTAGAGTCATATTCAGAGATATTGAATGGACTTTTTACCTTTATATGAAATATAAAGATAATACACTTAATAAAATGTTTTTGAATCGCATAGTTAAAGGAATTATAAGCAAATGGAAAACACGAACATATAGTACGTGTAATTATGTGTGTAATTATAAGGGCCGTTGCTTATTTAGTCCAGCATTTTCGGCATTTTTCTTTGGAGGGCTATACACATATGGCATATTAATAAATAACGGATCATGTGTTATTATGATTAGATCAGAGATCCAAGAATTGAAGAAAGAAATAAATCAATTTAAAGAACAAGTAAAAAAGTAAAGATTATGTATAAATATTATAATATTTATACAATTTAAGATATTTTAGAATCATTTTTTATAATTCATTAATTCATAACAATATAACTTCTAACTATTGAAAAAATAGCTTCTATTTGAACACGTGGATCTGGCGGATAAGGAGTATAAGTATCATTTAACAGTGTTTTAAACGGAGAACCATCTGGAAGATAAACTTCAAATCTAAGATTATCATTTGGTTTAAATTTAATTTTTTGTGTCATATTTGAATATAATGATAAAAATGTTCCTGTATTTGGATTTACTTGAAGTCCAACGGGTGCTATAAAAACTGCCTTATCACTTTTAGGATTGTTACTATAAATTAATTCTTCTGAAGCTTTAGAAGGAGATGTTGTATTTGTAATTACTATATAAACATAAGGATAAAATGATATTTTTGATCCTGTTTCAAGTGGAATATTTGGAAGTGTAACACTTGATAAAGATAACTCATAACATGTTGTATTTTCTTGCGAAGTAGTGCTTCCATTATAATCAAGAGGTGTAAAGTTTTCTTTTGAAAAGTCGCATATATTTATAACATCTATTTCTGTCATTTCAAATAAATCCCATTCAACAAAATATGGTTCATTTCCTGACGAATTTGTCGCTTCTATATCAAAATAAATATTTTCATAATAATAAGGATTTGGAGTAGATGGATAATATATAAATGTTTTATAATAATCTTCTATATTTTCTGAAGAATATTCTTCTACTATTCCATATGGACTAGATAACACACAATTCATATTATTAGTTTTTTTGATTCTTAATGTAATTTTATATGTTTTGCCTAACGTCCATATTTTTGGATCAATTATAAGTTTTCCTATAACATTTATATTTGGATCAAGAGGTTTGAAATAAGCTCTAAAGATTCCAGGGGATATTTCTGTAATATAATCAAAATCTCCTTCCGGAATAAAATGTACATTTATATTTTTTATAGTAGGAAGTTCTAATAATATTTTTTTATCTACACAACTTTTAATATAATTTATGTCTTGTGATATAGACAATTCTTTTGTAATTCCGTTATAAGATTTTATATAGTAGCAACCATATATAGGATAAAATATATCTGAAGATATACTATAGGACAGGCTTTCCGGAGGAGGATATTCAGGTGATATATATCCTTTTGCGGAATAATTATATACATATTTTCCTTTATAAAAATTATCTATGTTACTTGCACTTTGAGGTAATTTTATTACAGGTCCTATCAAAGGTCCTATTAGAGGATTTAAGGGAATATTTCCATTTATATAAGTAGGATCTTCTAATGTCCATCTTTCAAAAGGCAACGTTTTTCTCAAAGTAAAATAATTTACAGAAAAATCAGAACCATAATCAAAAGTAAGAGGTTCTTCAAAATAAGCATTTTGTGTTGTATAATCATAGTATGATATTTTTCTAAAGAATATATTAGAATTAGATGGGTTACTATAGTTTTTATTATAAGATTCAAAAACTAAATAATATCCGTTGTAAGCAAGTTCATAGTTTAACACGCTATTTCCATTTATATCTATAGATGGAATATTTACGTAATAAGTTGCTGGCGTTGTTGTATATAATTGGTATTCAATTCCGGCAGACGGTTGATTTGTCATATCTTTCCAGGGAACATTTATCGTTACTTTACCGCTTAAAGGATCATATGTTCTGATTATTGCTTCATAACTATTAACAATATTTAAACGTAATATATAACCTTTATAAAAATTATTTACTTGAGAATAGAAAGGAGTTTGATTTGGATCTAAATACATTGTAGTTAAATCCGTTCCTGGTTGGAATTTTCCAATAAAAGATCCGATTGGAATAATTCCTTTGTAATTTGTAAGTGGAAATTTATAATATATAGCTCCATTTATTATAGGATCTGTAACTTGTTCTTTTGAATCATATTGATATTGAGAAGAAAATGGGATATCAAAAGAAGATGGATTTGGATAAAGATTTCTATTTCTCGATGAACTAAAAACTTCGATATATTTAGATTGTTTTTCGGATGATGAAGATGACATTTTAATTTAAATTTTTATTTTTAATTCTTGAAATCGAAAAAACGGCATCTATTTGAAATCTTGAGTCAGGCTCATACGGCTGAAAAGTATCTGGTGATAAAGGAATAAAAAGATTTCCATCAGATAAAAATACTGAAAATTTTAAATTGTCATTAGGCTTGAAAGTTATAGTCTGAGTTCCAGACCCTGTTAATGTTATAAAAGTTCCTAATTCAGGATTAGCTACTTGATCAATTGACGCTACAAATAATGCTTTTAGACTTTTCTGGTTATTACTATATATTATTCTATCTGATTCTGAATTTGGAGATGTCGCGTTAGATAATTCTACGTATATAAAAGGATAAAATGCAATTCTCGATCCTGTTAATAAAGGAACATTAGGTAATGTTAAACTCAATAAAGAAATATTATAACAAGTAGCTTGATTTTGAGATGTCATAGTTCCATTATAGCTTAATGAATTTAAATTGTTTCTATTATAATTACATATATTTATAGTATCATAAGTTTTTACGTCAAAAAGTTCCCATTCTATATATCCTGGGCTTAAAGGATCAAAAAATGTAGGGAAAAAATAAAAATAAATATAGTTTACAACTTGAGTTATAGTGAATGTAATAGTTTGGTAGTTATAATCAATATTTGGAGAAACATAAAAATTAATAACATTTAACATTTGAAAATATAATGATTCGACTTCATTACTCATTTTAATTTTCATAGTGAATTCGTAAGTTCTTCCTAATTGAAACAAATTAGGATCTAAAGAAAGTGTTGCTAACGAAGTATTTTGACTAAAATTTGCAATAAAACTTGTTCCAGTATCAATAATATTATCAAAACCTTCTATTATATTAAAACTACTTTTATCATATCCTATACTTTCATATGTGGGAATAGTGTTTGTTTGATTATATCCTTTATTTACATCAAAAGCGATAGAAAGTTCTCTCGTAGAACCATTATAAGCTTTTATATAATAAGATCCGTATATAGGATAAAACATATCTGGAATTATATCAGTTAAAAAAGGGTTTGGAAGAGGCGGAGAATATGTTTGCGGAGAATTGCTTTCAAAATAAACATATTTGTCTTTATAGTAATTATCTACATTGCTTGCATATTCTGGCAGTGTAATAACATAGCCTATAAGAGGTCCTATATAAGGATTAGACGGTTCTTGTGTATTATAGTAACTAGGAGTATTTATTGTCCATCTTTCAATTGGAAGTGATTTTCTTAATGTAAATGTTTGAGGAGGATCTTTTGAATCATACTCAAAGTTGAGAGGTTTATCAAAATATGCTATTTTATTTGTAAAGTCATAGCTAGATATTTTTCTATAAAATATATTTGAGTTTTGAGAGTTACTATAGTTTTGATTTTGTGTTTCAAATACAATATAATAACCATTATAAGATAATTGATAGTCCAAAACTTTATTTTTATTTGTATCTATTTGAGGAATAAATAAGTAATTTTTATCTGGAAACCCTGAATATAAAGAATATTGATTTCCGGGTGTTATTGCGACTGAGAAAGGATATTCTAAACTAATTAATCCATTTTTCTCGTCAAAAGATTTTATTTGTCTATATTCTCCTGATATATTATCTGATATAATAAATCCTTTATAGTAATTAAAAACGGGATAATAAAAAGGAGTTTGTGAAGAATCCAAATAAATTGATTTCTTGTCACTTCCTGGACGATATGTTCCGACTGCGTTTGGAGAATTTAGATCTGAAAGACTAAACTTGTAATATATTGCACCATCTATAATAGGATCTTGTGATTTATAATTTTTGTTATAAGAATTTTGTATAAAAGATTCAAATGGAACTTGAAATGATGATTGTAAAGGATACAATTTTCTATTTCTATTTCCGCTATATAATTCTATTATTTTTTCAGTTTGCATTTCTTTTATTATAAATTTAATTGAATAGATTAATATATAAATATATAATGAATATAGCACCATCTATAGAACAGCCAAATAATGTACACATACCATTGTTCGTACATCAATTAAAAAGCATAGAAGATATGCATGAATTAGAACAAAACAAAGAGATTGATTTGTCTGGTGGAATGTATATTAATACTAAATTAGGGGTATTGGGAGATTTGCCTGGATATGGAAAGACTTTATCTATGCTTGGTCTTATTGGAATTTCTCAAAATGATCCTTTAGATAAAGAATACTTGGTCCAAAAAAATAAATATCATGATTATGTTTCATTTAAAAAAATTGAGATTGTTCCTCAATTGAAATGTTCGTTGATTCTATCTAACTTATCTCTTATATCACAATGGATTATAGAATTGAATCGCACAAGTCTTCGATATATTTCTATATATAAACCTTCAGATATAGAGAATATTGATTTTTCAAACTATGATGTTGTTTTGGTTTCTAGTCATGTATTTAATATATTTGCCCAAGTTTACAAAAGAAAAAGTTGGAAAAGATTTATTATCGACGAACCAGCAAGTCTAAAGTTAAGCATGGAAGAGGCATATGCTAATTTTTATTGGTTAATTACAGGAACTCCAAATGAGTTATATATAAAGAGATTAAGCGGATTTTTAAAAGATTTAATCCCGGAAGATATCGACATATTTAATTATATTTTAGTAAAGAATGAAGATGATATTGTAAGAAACAGTTATAGAATGCCTCATACTAGAAATATACATTATAAATATAAAGATAATATTTCAGATTTTTTTGAAGGATTAATATCCGATAATGTTATTGAAATGATTCAATCTAATAATATTAATGGAGTATTTGATTCATTAGATAGTAAAGATAACTTTTTTATTTCTATTTATGATGCATTTAGAAATAAAAAGTACAAAAGACTTGAAGAATTGAATACAGATAAAAATAAAAATTTAGAAAAAATACAAATTTTAGAAAACCATTTAAAAACATTAGATAATAGAATTATAAAATTTATAACTACAAATAATTGTTTATCTTGTTATAAAACAATAGAAAATTCTCATGTTGTATCATGTTGTCAACGTATTTTTTGTGGAAACTGTATAACAACATCTTGTGTTTTCTGTAAGTCTAAAGAATATACAATTATTCCTCTTGAAATAAAATACAAAGATTGTAATGAATCAAATGAATATAAAGAAAATTCGCTGAATATCAAAATGAAAATGGAGTTGATTATGGATATTATTGGAGATTCAATTAATAAAAAAATTTTGATTTTTAGCAATTATAATGAAACATTTTCAATTATTAAAAGATTTTTAGACGATAATAAATTAACTTATTTGGAATTAAAAGGAACAAAAGAAAAAAGAGATAATGCAATTGACTCTTATAAAACAGGAAATGTTAATATACTTTTATTAAATACAATCCATTCCGGCGCTGGATTAGACTTACAAGAAACATCTGATATTATACTTTGTCACAAACTACATGAATACCAGAAAATTCAAGTTATGGGGAGAGCTAATCGTATAGGAAGAAAAATAGAACTTAATGTTCATTATTTAGATTAATTATTATATAATAATATTATTATATAATATATAATGAGTCAAGAAAAATTTTCATGTGCGAAAGGTTGTTGTTATTATAAGATAATTCCTTATAATGATAACATCATTTCTTCAATAACAAATTCAAATAATAAAATAAAAAAATCAGGTTGTTTTATACACAGTCCAAATGATAAAGTTCTACTTGTACAATCAAGAGGTCAAATGTGGGGTTGTCCAAAAGGAAGTTTAAAACAAAATGAAGAAACGATAGAGTGCGCTCTCCGAGAAGTAAAAGAAGAAACGGGGTTAGTTTTAAAAAAATCAGATTTAATACAATCATTTATTTTAGATGATAAAGTAGAGTATTTTGATGTAGAAATGAAAGAATGTATGGTTGACATACAATATAACATTGATAAAGAAGCAAATGACGCAAATGGAATAGGATGGTTTAATGCAGACTGTTTAGATGAATTAGTAAAAGATGGAATTATTAATATTAATCAACATTGTAGAATTTTAATTAAAAAAATAATTAAGAAAACGATATCTTATAATAAAAAATAATTTACTTTTTTCTCATAAAAAAAGATATTGCAAAAATTAGTATTAGAGATGCGCCAATTAATACCAAAGTTTCTTTATTTAAACCTAATACTTTATTGTTTTCAAAGTTTTCAACTATAGTTTCCGGAGTTGGCATTGATGCTATCATATCTAATTCTGGCGTAGGCGAAGGGTTAGATGGTTCTGGTGTTGAACTAGATGATTCTGGTGTTGAACTAGATGGTTCTGGTGTTGAACTAGATGGTTCTGGTGTTGAACTAGAAGCCTCTATAGAAGGAGTAGGTGTAGAAGGAGAAGGTTGATATCCTTTATCACAAGGCTTTATTAAATAATTAACAATATCATCTATAATTCCTTCTTGAATTTCAAGATATCCGTTATTAGAAGGATAACCTCTCCATATTGTATCTAGTGTTATTACGTATAATCCAGTTGAGTCGAAAAAATTATCTCTTTTATTTGGAACATCGCTTGATTTATCAATTATCGAAAACATATTTCTATCATCATAACAAGAGTTTGTATCTGAAACTTTAACTATAGATCTATAAAAAGGAGCTCTATTAAATAAATTTAATAAGTTTAAAGTAGGTTTTATATAAACAGATGCTTTAAGAGAGCTCGTTCGGTCATTAACAGGATTCCAGCCTAATATTTCAACTTTCATTATTTTATTTATAAATAATAATTTTTTTAATTTAAAAACACACTTATTTTTAAAATGAGTGAAATCGGTTCTATTATTTTAGAGTTAAAAGAGCTAAATAATGAATTGAAAATAAGAAACGAAGAAATAAAGAAACTCAGAGAAAGAAAAAAACAAATTGAAGAAAATCTATGCAAATTTTTTGAAGAGAAAAAACAACCAGGAATAAAATACAAAGGTCTTGCTGTCGTTGCCGAAGATAAAACTGCTAGAGTTAAAAAGAAAAAAGCCGAAAAAACTCAAGATTGTATAAATGTATTAAAACATTATAATATACATAATGCTGAAAAAATATACAATGAATTATTAGAAACAATGAAAGGAGATGAAATATCAAAGAAAACTGTAAAAATCATTTCTAATAATTTTAATAAAAAATAAATTTAGTATTAATAAAATGAAAGGTTACATTTTATTAATTCTTTCTGCATTATTTTTGGTAGTAGTTCTTGTTTCATACCTTATTTTTATTTCAGATGAAAAATGGAACGGCTATGTAAAAACGCAAAATAACCCTAATTCACAGTGGAACTTTGTAGATAAAGTAATGGTAATAACCTTCAATTCTTCAAAAGCATACCAAGATTCATTAAGAGAAAAATTTAAAAGAATAAAACCAACACAACCAGCAGAGCTACTAATATTTAAAGGATATAATGATTTTGGACTTCTTGGTTATGTTAGAAGTCATGCTTTTTCTTTAAAAACAGCTATAAAAAATAATTGGAATAATTTATTAGTTATAGATGACAACTCTATATGGAATAATTATGATGAAAGTTATAAAGTTTTAGAAAAAATAGTAAGAGATAACCCAAATTATGACGTAATAACTTTAGGAAATAAAAATGCAGATTTCGATCAAAATACTTTTAAATTAAAAAGCGGTGATTCTATTTCTGGATATTTAGTAAATGGAAAATACCTAAAAAAACTGTATGACATTTTTAATTACTCTGAAGATTCTTTAAGATCTTCATCCTCAATTAATTTAATTAAAGACTCAAAATTAAGAAATGAAAAACGAAAAGAATTAGAGACAGAGTATAGCCCTGATAATTTATGGAAGAAATTACAAAAAGAAGATAATTGGTTTATAGTAAATCCAGCGCTTATGGTAAAAGAAAATTAATTTACCATGCACTAGACGGCAATTCTTCCGAACTATAAATATATAAACCTGTATTTCCAAAACCAAGATGAGTTTTCCAACCTAATTGATTTAATTCTAAAACAATTTCATTAACCATTTTATTAGTTTTATCCATATTTCTTACATATTTTCTATTAAATTCTTCAATATCAAAAAAATCGTTTTCGCTCTGATTATTTAACATAAAAAAATAGATTTTACGCCTCATTTTGTCCAAGTTTTCTTTATACAAAAAATCTTCAAAATTGTTTTTATTTAATACATGCATTCGTTCTCCAAAATGATTCATATTTTATATTATATATTTTTTTTAAATATATAATATCAATACTCTATATTTAACGTCTATTTTTTCGAGGCGAAGGAGATGGATAATCATCACTTGAATCGCTATAATCAGTAGAGCTTTCATCAACATCAACATGATACTTTCCTAAAGTCTTATAGTATTTTATTTTATCTTCATAATACTTTGTTTTATATAAAGGAGATTTTACATGTCTGGAAAATAAGTTACTCCTAGACGACGGCGAATTTCTATTTTTATGATTATTTTTATGCATATTTATATCATCCTCTTCGTCACTATAAAAAGATTTTTCACTCTCATCTTCTGATATATTACTCATAGAAGGGGATCTTTTAGAT
>Ga0078894_10001312_pt1 | contig 18416 bp, 9 predicted proteins | sample LauGreSu1BDMLBSD_2_FD_67506 | JGI IMG/M metagenome (GOLD analysis project Ga0078894, IMG submission 67506) | Freshwater lake microbial communities from Lake Michigan, USA - Su13.BD.MLB.SD (version 4) (version 4) | ecosystem: Environmental > Aquatic > Freshwater > Lake | place: Lake Michigan, USA... | reverse complement strand
TCTCCATCGCCGCCGGCCACGGTCCCGACGAGCGACGTCCCCCCGAGCACGGCCCGGTCGCGACCGGGCCGTGCTCGGGGGGACGTCGCTCGTCGGGACCGTGGCCGGCGGCGATGGAGACGACACGATCCTGCTGGTGAGGGATGTGAGCGGCGAGCTCACCCTCGGTGAGGCCGCCGATCTCGACAGGGACACGCTCGACTTCTCGCCGATCGAAGTGGTTGCCGGTGCTGGAGTCACCGTCGATCTCGCGCTCACGACCGTGCAGGTGGTGAAGCCGGGCCTGTCGCTGACGCTCTCGAGCGCGACCGGCTTCGAGGATGTGGTCGGATCGAGCGGGGCCGACATCCTCCGCGGCAACGCCCGCGACAACGCCCTGTTCGGTTCCGACCTGCCCGACGATCGGCTCGGGGCCGCCGCCACCTCCAACGGCCGGCATCAGGTCGCCTATCTCGACTTCGACACCGAGACCGACGAGGCGGACGGCGACCACGTCTACACGACCGCCGAGCGGGCATCGATCGCCTCCCGGCTCAACGCCATCTACAGCGCCTTCCAGGTGACGTTCGTCCTCGACGTCCCGTCGTCCGGCGAGTACGCCACGATCGTGTTCAACAAGCCCCGGCCCTCGTCGGAGGATTCCGGCGGTTGGGCTTCGGAGATCGATTTCGGCAACTGGAACTACGGTGGCATCGCCACCGTCGACGTCAACGGCCTCCTCGGCGTCTCCGGGGGGCCGGAGGCGACGTCGGCGACGTTCGTGGCGGCTTCTGCATGGGTAGCCGCGCACGAGCTGGCGCACCTGCTCGGTATGCGGCACGCCGACTCGTTCGGGCCCCCGGGATTCGGCATCGAGGCGCCCCCCGGCATGGACGGGTATCTCATCGATCCGGCATACGTCGGACCGGCCGCGGCCTGGGAGACCAACCGCCACATCATCGAGACCCCCGCCCTGACGGGATTCACGCTCTGGGATCTCGTGGCCGTCGAGTTCTTCGGCGAACGCGAGGCGATCAAGCTCGTCTACAACGACACCGCGCCGCTCACTCCGGACGGGAATCTGTTCGTCGCGGAGCAAGCAGATCCTCATGCCACAAGGACGCCCTCGGGCTCGCAGGAACTCGTCCCGATCGGGATTGCGATCCCCAATACGCTCCTCCACGGGATGAACTCCGGCAAGGATCTGATGGCCGGAGTGGTGAACGTGAAGGGGCAACTCACCGCCTCGGGCGAACGCGACGTCTATCGGATCGCCGGACGACGTGGTGACCTGCTCAACATCCAGGTGATGTCGGCCGCCCTCGAACGCTACAAGGATTCGTCGTCGTCGCTCGTCCTCGACGCCGTGCTCACGGTCTACGACGAGGCGGGTAATGTGGTGGTCTCGAGCGACGACGAGTTCGAGACCCACGATCCGAACATCATCGACCTCGTCCTCGAGGCCGACGGCACGTACTACATCGAGGTCAAGGGCTTCTACCACGTCGACGGCGATGCTCTGGACACCGGCAACTACGAGCTCTTCCTCTCGCGGTTCGACGCCGCCAGCCGCGCCGACGTCGGCGACGTGCTCGAGGGACGCGGCGGCGACGACACGCTCTCGGGAGGTCGTGGCGACGACACCTACGTGTTCGACGGCTCCGCCCTGGGGAGCGACAGGATCGTCGAGGATGTCCGGCTCGAGAAGAGCGGGATCGGCTTCGCCGGGTCGGCCGACGGACGCGACGGCGGCGATCGTCTCGATTTCACCGGTTTCGCCTCCTCGGTCACGCTCGACTTGACGTCGACCGCTGTCCAAGTGGTCGCGGCTGGGAATCTGTCGCTCCTTCTGTCGTCGGCCGTCGATGCCGCCGATGAGCCGTCGGCGGCGATCGGCATCGAGCGGGTGCTCGGCAGCAGCCATGGGAACTCGGTTGCCGGGAATGCCCGGGCCAATGAGTTCCTCGGTGGGGGATCGGTGAACGTCCTCGAAGGCGACGATGCCGACGACGAGTACAGACTCGGCGGCGGCTCGAACACCGTCGACGCCGGGGCGGGCATCGATACGGTGGAGTTGGCCGGGAGCGCGGCCGACTACGCGATCGTGATCAGCGGATCGACCGTGACGGTGACGAGCCAGACCGGCAGCGTGCCGGCAAGCGTCAGCGTCCTTTCGAGCGTCGAGATCGTGCGTTTCGCCGATGGCGGCACGGCGACGCTCCTGGTCGGCGTTGGGGATGCCGTGGCATCCGTGCAGTCGGCGGTCGAACTCGCTGCGGACGGCGACACGATTCTCGTGGCCTCAGGCGAGTTCTCCGGCGCGGTCGACATCGACCTGGACGACCTGACGCTCGTGTCCTATGCCGGTAGCGCGGCGACGGTCCTCGTCGCCAGCGGCGGGGCCACGGTGACCGTCTCTGGGAGCGGCGTCACCGTCCGGGGCTTCACCATCGACAACGCGGGCGTCGACGGCGGTAGCGCGATCCTCATCGCCGCCGCCGCCGAGGTCACCATCGACGGGAATGTCATCAGGAATGCCGCGTCGGGCGTGACACGCGCCGCCGACGGCCTCTCCGCCACGGCGTCGATCACCGGCAACACCTTCGCGAGCACGGTGCAGGCCGGTGTGGCGGGCACGGCGGGGCTCGCGCTGACGGCGTTCACCGGAAACACGTTCGCGACGTCCGTCGAGGCGATCAACCTCGGGGCGGGGGTGAGCCTCACCGGCAACGCCCTCGATCGGGCGGGGATCTTCGTCCTCATCGACGCCCAGACGCTCGCCCTCTCCGGGGGTGCCGCGGTCGTCGACTCCAGGTCGAGCACGACCTACGTCGTGGCCTCGCCGAGCGTCGCGGAGCATCAGCGGTCGGTGGCAACGGTGCCGACGACGGGGTTGACCGGATCGGCCACGTTCTCGGTGGTGGCTGGTGTCGACGCGGGTCTGTTCCAACTCGATGCCGCGAGCGGGGTGCTGCAATTCGCGGGCGTCCCCCGGTTCACCGCCCCGGCAGACGTCGGCGCCGACAACGTCTCCGAGGTGATCGTCCAGGCCACCGACGGCGTCCGCGGTCTGGTCACCCGGTACACGGTGACCGTGGTCGACGTGAACGTCGCCCCGGAGTTTGCCGAGGCGACGCGGGTCATCGACATCGGTGAGAACGCCATCGTCGCCGGCGTCGAGGTCGCGACCGACTGGGACGTCGACGCGCTCGCCTACTCGATCGTGTCCGATCCGACCGACAACGCCGACGGGGCAATGTTCTCGATCGATCCGACCACCGGCACGCTCACCTTCCGGACCGCGCCCGACTTCGAGAACCTGTCCGACGCCAACGGTGACGGGGTGTATCAGGTTCGCGTCGCCGCCACGGACCCCGGGGGCCTGGTGACCCATCAGGTGGTGTCGGTCGTGGTGTCCGACGCCAACGACAACGCGCCGGTGTTCACCGGCGCCGCGACCGCGTCGTTCGTGGAGAACACCGCCATCGGTACGGTGCTCTACACCGCCACGCGCACCGATGCCGACGTGACGGCCGCCTACCGAAACGTCTCGTATGCCATCAAGGCCGGCGTGGGGGACGGTGCGAAGGTGGCGATCAACGCGGCGAACGGCGAGGTCTCCCTCCTCGCGACCGCCGACTACGAGACGACGACGTCGTACCGGTTCGTCATCGTCGCCGATGACGGCGTCAATCGGACGGAGCGGATCGTGACCTTCGGCGTCGTCGATGCCAACGACAATGCCCCGGTGATCACGAGCGCCGCGACCGGCACGGTGACGGAGAACGCGGCCACGACCGCGGTGATCTACGTGGCCACACGCACCGATGCCGACGTGACGGCTGCCAACCGGCAGGTCACCTGGACGATCAAGCCTTCCGTCGGCGATGCCGCCGCGGTGGCGATCGATGCCGCCACGGGCGTGGTGACGCTGCGGTCTTCGGCCGACTTCGAGACGAAGGCGTCGTACGTGTTCACGGTCGTCGCCAGCGACGGGGTCAACACGGCGGAACGGTCGGTGACGGTGAACGTCGTCGATACCAATGACAACGCCCCGGTGATCACGAGCGGAGCGACCGGATCGGTGACCGAGAACGCCGCGACGACGACGGTGGTCTACACCGGGTCGCGCACCGACGCCGACTCGACCGCCGCCTTCCGACAGGTGACCTGGTCGATCAAGCCACTCGTCGGGGATGCGGCGCGGATGGCGATCAACGCGGCGACGGGGGCCGTCACGCTCCTGGTGTCGGCGAATTTCGAGGCGAAGACGTCGTACGTGTTCACGGTGGTCGCCAGCGACGGCGTCAACACGGCCGAACGGTCGGTGACGGTGAGCGTCGTCGATACCAACGATGTCGCGCCGGTGATCACGAGTCCCACGACCGGGACGGTGGTGGAGAACGCTCCGACGAGCACGGTGATCTACACCGCCACCCGAACCGATGCCGACGCCACGGCGGCGTTCCGGCTCGTGACGTGGTCGATCAAACCGGCCGTCGGCGATGCCGCCAGGGTGGCGATCAACGCCACCACCGGCGCGGTGACGCTCCTGGCGACGGCCGATTCCGAGACGAAGACGTCGTACCTGTTCACCGTGGTGGCGAGCGACGGAGTCAATCGCACGGAGAAGGCCGTGACCGTGGCGGTCACCGACCTCAACGACAATGCCCCGGTGATCACCAGCAGCGCCGTCGGGACGGTGACGGAGAATGCGGCGACGACCACCGTGATCTATACAGGGACGCGCACCGACGCCGACGTCACGGCAGGGTTCCGCCTCGTCACCTGGTCGATCAAGCCGGCGGTCGGCGATGCGGCCAGGGTCGCCATCAACGCGTCGACCGGTGCGGTGACGCTCCTTGCCGCCGCGGACTTCGAGACGAAGACGTCGTACCTGTTCACGGTGGTCGCCTCGGACGGCGTCAACAGATCCGAGAAGCCGGTGACCGTTTCGGTCGTCAATGTCGACGACACGGCAGCCACGTTCACCTCCGCCACCACCGCCACGGTGGTCGCGAGCGCCACGCTCAATCCGGTGGTCTACACCGCGGTGGTCAACGACACCGCCGACGTCTCCCAAGGGGTGACCTTCAGCCTGGCGACGGCCGATGCGACGCTGTTCGCGATCGATGCGACGACCGGCGTGGTGACCGTGAAGGGGTCGACCACGGCGATGAAGGGCAAGACCTACTCCTTCACGGTGTCGGCGACCGACAAGGGCGGGGCGAAGAAGGTGGCCACGCGGTTGGTCACGCTGACGGTGACGTAGTGATCCGCAGATCGGGGATCATTCGGCGGGGAAGCGGCCCGAGAGGGCCTGATACTCGGGCAACCCGCGGATCGGATCGAGGTCGGGGTCGGTGTTGAAGGCGACCCTGTCGTTGTAGCCGTCGTCGATCGCCTCGGAGAGCGCCGCGATCCCCGCCTCGGCGTAGGCGTCGGCCTTGGCAGCGTCGGTCTCGCGGAGCGTGGCCGAGCAGAGCGCGTAGCAGCGGGCCACCTCACAGAGCAACTCCGGGTCCTTCGAACCGGTGCGGATCGCCTCGGCGATCTCGACGGCACGTCCGTGCTCGCCACACCGGGCCAGCGCGAGCATGAGTTCCAACCGTCGGGCGTCGTTGTTGGGGTCGATCGCCGCGATTGCCTCCCGGAGTGCGAGCGAATCGCCGAAGAAGCGCGTCGCCGAGGCCTCGTCGCCGGTGCGGCGGGCGAGCACCCCCATTCGATACGAGGACGATCCGGTGGCGATCTTGAAGAGGACGTTCTGGTCGTCGAGTGCCATCAGCCCGCGGAACAATTCCAGGGCCCGCTCGAACTGCTTCCCCGCTCCGGCGTTGTCGCCGATGCGGATGAGCAAGTCGCCGTAGTTGCCGCACGACTCGGCGAGTTCGAATGTCCCCTGGACGTCCTCGGGATCGGTCTCGAGGATCGCCTCCCGCCGGGCGATGCATTTGTCGTACTGCACGAGGGCGCTCGCGCTGTCGCCGGTGAGAAAAGACACTTCGCCGAGGGTGTTGAAGGCCTGGGCGAGCGTCTGCTGGAAAGCCTGGACGTCCGGTGCCATGGCGACGAGTTGCTCGCGGAGCGACACCACCTTCTCGAACAGCGGTAGGGATTCGGCCGGCTTCCCCTGTTTGAGGAGCGTGAGAGCCACGCGGTTGTTGGCATCGGCGAGCCTGTCGAGCAGCTTCGAGGGAGTTTGCGCGCCGACGGCGCTCGGGGGTTTGGCGTGGAGGGTCTCGCAGATCCGCAGGGCCTCGCGGTAGTTCACGAGCGCCGCGTCGACGTCGCGCTTCAGCTCCTGTCGCATGTCGCCGACCTCGTTGAGGACGACGGCGAGATTCGACTGCGAAGCGTCGTTGTCGGGATTCTCCTCGGCGCGCCGCCTCGCAATGTCGAGCGATTTCTCGAACTCGTTCATCGCGTCGTCGGTGTCACCGAGCTGACGGAACATCCCCCCCATCCGCATGTGGGCCGAGAGCATCGTCGCCTCGATGCTCGTCGAGCCCTCGGCCTTCTTGGCGACGGCCTTGAGCCCCTCCATGGCGGTCTCGAGGAGATCCCGCTTGAGCTGCTGGGTGCGCGGGGCCTCGTCGAGCTGGTTTTGCACCTTGTCGATGAGGATCTGCATCGTGCTGAGGGCGAGGCCCGCCTGGTCGGTGGCGACCTTGGCGTTCTCGTCGGCCTCTTTCTTCGCCGTCTCTGCCGTGAGCCGGGCATCGACCGCATCTTTGCGCTGGATTTCCTTGAGATTGCGTTCCTGGGCGATCGTCAGGGCCGACACCGTCGACGTCACCGCCACGACGACGAGAAGCCCGGCCACGGTCGCGAGGAGCCCGGCCACCTTCGGGTTGCGCCGGCACCATCGCCAGGCGCGTTCGGCCGGAGAGATCGGCCGGGAGAGGATCGGCTCGCCCGAGATGAATCGGCGGCAGTCCTCGGCGAGGAGCTCCGCGGAGGCGTAGCGCTTGGTCGGCTCCTTCTGCAGGCATTTGAGGCAGATCGTCTCGATGTCGGGAGGAAGCTTCGCGATCAGCCGCGAAGGCGGCACGGGCTCCTCCTTGATGACCTGGAGGATCGTCTCGAAGGGGGTCGTGCCGAGGAACGGTGGACGGCCGACGAGCATCTCGTAGAGCATCGCGCCGAGCGAGTAGATGTCGGCGGAGGGGCCGAGGTTCTTCAGCTCCCCGCGGGCCTGCTCGGGCGCCATGTAGCTCGGCGTCCCCATGATCGCGCCGTCTTTTGTCTGGCTCGAATCTCCTTCGAGTTTCTTCGCCAGGCCGAAGTCGGTGATCTTCGGGACACCGTCGGAGGTGAGGAGGACGTTGGCCGGCTTGAGATCGCGGTGAAGGATGCTGTGGCCGTGGGCGAAGTGCATCGCCTGCGAGAGCGTCTGCACGAGCCGCGCCGCATCGACCGGCTTCTGCGGCTTGCCGGCGAGGGCCTTGTCGAGCGGGGCCCCGTCGACGAACTCGAGCGAGAAATGGGGGAGGGAATCGTGCTCGCCGACCTCGTAGATCTGGACGATGTTCGGGTGCTGGAGGGCCGCGACCGCCTGGGCCTCGACGAGGAAGCGGGCGAGGGCATCGGGGCTGGCATGCCCCCCCGAGAGCACCATCTTCAGTGCGACCAGCCGGTTGAGCTTCTTCTGCCGCGCTTTGTAGACGACGCCCATCCCGCCGCGACCGAGTTCGCCGAGGATCTCGTAGCCGCTCACATGAGGCACCGGTCGCCCCGTCGTGGGATCGACCGAGGGGCCGATCGAGTGGTCGGAGGTCGAGTCGGCGGTCGAAGCCGCGAAGGCGACACTTCGATCGGCGCGCGGCATCTCGCCCGCCGACAGGGCGATGGTGCCGTCGTCGACCCTCGCCGCCGTGGGAGGGAGCTGGATCGTCGCCCCGCCGTCGCCGGTGGCCGTGTCCCCGGATCCCGCCTGAAAGTTGATCGTGGCGTCGTTGGCGGGGCTGGCAGGATTGGCGGAGGGGGGGAGGTGGATCGTCGCATCGCTGGCGCCGTGCGGACCGAAGTTGACGGTGGCGTCGGCAGCGGTCGGCGGGGGGGCGTTGGTCGTGGCCCTGTCCTCGGGGGCCGGCGGCGCGAGGTTGATCGTGGCGTCGCTTCCAGACTCCGCCTGGATATTGATCGTGGCGTCGCTCGCGGCGGCGCCCGGTTTCCCGGCGTCATCGCCACGCTGGTCATCGGGTCGGTTCATCATCGCTCCTCGAACCACCGGACACGGATCGCGTGGCCAGCCGCAGGCCACGATGTGGAATCCGATCCATCGACGACGTCCGCCGGTCATCGAAGACGAGGACGGGGATTATCGATCGTGGCGTCCGGGGAGTCCAGCGCGGCGGCCGGGCGGTTCAAACGCGGCGCCACAAGGCCGCCGGCGGAGTTCCGGCCCGGCTGATGGCTCCGGCCGCCTCCGCATGCCACCGGCGCGCGTCGAGGGGATAGCCCGCGGTCGGTCGTAATCCGGGCTCGAGCGACGTCCAGTGGGCGTTGAAGGCGGCCATCGCCAATTCGCGGACGTACTTCGCCGTCATGCTCGCCAGGGCCACCGGCACCCTCGCCTCACCCCCGACGGCGAACTCGATCCGTACGCCCGCCACCGGGATGTCGTAGGCGCTGAGCGCGGGGGTCTCGGTGAGCGTGCGGACCAGCGGCGCGGCGAAGTGACGGCCGACGAGCGCTGCGTACGACTTCCGCCCCCCATGGCGATCGCACCACACCACGGCCGATTCGTCGGCGGCCAGGCCGCGGAGGTCGGAGGCGAGTCCGAGCGTCGTCTGCGACAGGATGTCCGACTTGTTCAGCCCGCGGTCGAGCAGGGCGTTGAACGCTGCCGGGTGAAGGATGCGGCAGCAAAGCGCGACGAGTTCCACCCCGTGCCGGGGGAGCGTGGCCGCGACGGCGTCGGCGAGCTGGGTGAGGAGAGAGGGGGCGATGGCCACCGGGATCGTCATGGCAGTCCACAGCGGCCACTCCGCCGGTGCCATGCCCGGCGGCAGGTCGATCCCGAGCCTGCCGGCCAGCCATGCACCATCGGTGGGGAAGTTGTCTTTTGGGTCGATCACCAACAGGGCCGCGAGGACACCGCGCTCGAGTGGCAGGAGCCCGAGGCCCGGCTTGTAGAGTTGCTTCGAATCGGCCCACGGCGGATGGCCGATCCCTGCCCTAACGCCGATCTCTTCGGCCGCACGGTGCAGTCTCTCCGCGTGATCGTCCGCCGTGGTCATGCGCCAGGCCGAGGCGGCGACGACGAGCGGCCCGAGATTCGGGCCGTACCCCGCCTCGTCGGTGCCGATGAGGAGCGTCATGCCGGCTCCCCCGCCGCGGTCGGAATACCGCCGAAGGGAAACTGCCGACAGTACTCGTAGACCGCGACCGCCGTCGACGTCGCCGCGTTGAGGCTATGGGGCAGGCCGGCCATCGGGATCTCGGCGACGCGGTCGAGCCGGTCGAGGATCTCCTCCTCGAGCCCGAGCCGCTCGTTGCCGACGACCAGCACCGTCCGTGACACGAACGGGAAGCCGAAGAGCGACTCCGAGCCGGTCGTCTGCTCGAGGCCGACCAATTGCCAGCCGTCGCGTTTGAGCCGGTCGAGAACCGGGCCGAGGCTGCGATGGACCTCGAGGTGGACCGAGTCGGCACCGTCCCGGGCGATCTTGTCGTCGAGCCGGGCGGCGCCGCAGGCGATCACCCGGCTGATGCCGAAGCAGCCGCAGGTCCGTACGATATGGGAGAGATTGACATGGCTGCGCATCGGCGCGCAGGCGACGATCAGCTCCCGCGGCACCGCGAAGGTGTCGGGGGGCTTGTGGCGGAGATGGACGAACCGGGAGGAAGTCATGCTGGCAGGTCGTGAGGGACGGTCGAAAGGGAGATGGGAGCGATTGTCGCGGCGGAGGGCCCTGCTGGGAACCGTGTCTGCCGTGGCGGGCTTCCTGGCGGCTCCGGCCCGGGCGCAGGAGAAGGCCACGCTCCGGCTCGTCGATCTTGCCGGCCTCGAGGCGGAGATCGCCAAGCACGCCGGGAAGGTGGTCGTCGTCGACTGCTGGAGCACCTCCTGCCCGCCGTGTGTCAAGGAGTTTCCCCGGCTCATCGAACTGCAGAAGCTCCATGGTGACAAGGTGGCCTGCATCTCGATCTCGTTCGACTACGAGGGGATCGATGCCGCCGAGGACCTCGTCCCTCCGGTGGAGAAGTTCCTCGACACGGTGGGGGCGGAGCGAATCGTCAACTTCCTCTGCACGGAGGAGGCCGACGTCGTCTACCGCAAGCTCGACCTCGTGAGTGTGCCGGCGGTGTACGTGTACGGCGGTGACGGCGCGCTCGTCCGGCGGTTCGACGAGGACGACGCCACCAAGCGCCTCAAGCGCCCGTTCACCTACGACGACGTCAACGAAGCCGTCGGCGCCCTTCTGGCCGAGTGAGCCGCCGATGTGTCCTCGTGGGGCGTCTGCCGGTGTTCCCCGGCAGGAACGGCTTGCCCCGCCCCCTGCCGAAGAAATAGTCTGCGGGTCGATCCATCCCATCCGTCCGGAGCCCGCGCATGTCCGTCGACAAGTCCCGGCCAGCCGCTTCCCAGGCCAGCGATGCCCCGGTCGTTCCGGCCGCCGCCAAGCTCCGCACCAGGGACGTGGTCGTCAGCCCGCTCCCCTTCGGCCGGGAGACGATCGAATCGATCGTCGTCGCGTTCACCCTCGCCCTCCTGTTCCGCGCCTTCGAAGCCGAGGCATTCGTCATCCCCACCGGCTCGATGGCCCCGGCCCTCATGGGACGCCACAAGGACCTCGTCTGCTCGGCCTGCGGGCGCGATTACCGCGTCGGCTGCAGCGCCGAAGAGGACGACCAGTCGCAGAGCTTCCGCGAGCAGTTGGCGCAACTCGAAGGGGAGCTCGCCCGGGGCCGGTCCGTGATCGCCGACACGAACGCCCCGGCCGGCGAACGCGAGAAGGCCCGGCGCAGGGTGGAGACGCTCGAGTCCCCCCATGGCCAGCTCGAGCAGGTGAAGATGCGTCTGGCAAGCAAGCTGATCGGTGCATCACGCTGCCCGAACTGTGGCCATGTCATGGATCTCCTCACCGAATCCCACAAGGAATACGATCCCCGCTACCCCTCGTTCAACGGCGACCGGATCCTCGTCAACAAGTTCGCCTACGACTTCGTGCCGCCGAAGCGATTCGATGTCGTCGTCTTCCGCTATCCGGAGGATGCGAAGACGAACTACATCAAACGGCTCATCGGGCTCCCCGGCGAGACCGTCTCGATCGCCGGCGGCGACATCTGGACCAGCCGCGAAGGCGCCGAGCCGACGATCGCGCGGAAGCCGACGGCGAAGCTCCGTGCCATGCTGCAGTGCGTCCACGATTCTCGCCACGAATCGGAAGAGCTGGCGAAGGCCGGTTGGCCGTCGCGCTGGGCCGACTGGTCCGCTCCGGGATCGCCGCCGAAGTGGACGACGGAGGATGGTGGCCGGTCCTTCGCGGTCGATGCCAAGGGGACGCCCGCCACGCTCCGCTACCGCCACTTCTTGCCCACTCCCGACGACTGGGAGGAGATCGGGGTCGGTGTGCGGGTCGACGGTGAGTTGACCCCGCAGCTGATCGACGACTTCCAGCCCTACAACGCCATGACGACGAAGTCCCACTGGGTGGGTGACCTGGCCGTCGAGGCACGTCTGGAGAACCGCGGCGAGGGCGGGAGCGTCGTGTTCGACCTCGTCGAGGCCGGCCGCCGCCACGAAGCGATTTTCGACCTTGCCACCGGCGGAGTCGAAGTGGCCAGCCCGTACCTCGACGGCGCCAGGCCCAAAGGCACGACGAAGGTCCGCGGGCGGGGAGCGTGGACGGTGCTGTTTGCGAACGTCGACGACGAGTTGTCGCTGTTCGTCGACGGCCGTCGCGTCACCTTCGACCGGCCGACCGGATGGGCAGCGCCGATCGCCTCCGCGGAGTCGGCCAAGCCCGTCCGGGAGGAGCCGACCCCCGGCTCCGACCTGGCCTGCGATCTCGCCCCGGCCGGCGTGACGGCGGCCGACGCCACGGTCCGGATCGCCGACGTGCGCGTCCTCCGCGACATCTTCTACATCGGCGCCGACGGCATCAGCGCGGTCGGCGGCATGATCGAGAAGCCGCGTCTAGACTTTCCCCTCGAGGCCGACCAATTCTTCGTCCTCGGCGACAACTCCGCGGCGAGCAAGGACAGCCGGCTGTGGCTCGAGGGGCATCACGTCGACCGCAACCTCCTGGTCGGCAAGGCGCTGACGATCTTCTGGCCGCATGCCTGGTATCCGAGTTGGGCCGTTCCCGTGCGGTTCCGGCTGGGGGGAAACCCGGTCGAGTTGCGATTGCCCTCGTGGCCGAACTTCGGCAGGATGGGGCCAGTGCGCTAGCGTCGGTGGAATCGGTCATCCCCGACCTGTTTCCAGGCAGGACGCCGCCGAACGCGCCGAGGTTCGCGGGTGCCGGCCGCCGCAGCGTGGGGCGGCCGATTCCGTCCACGGCCCGCCCGCCGTCCGTGCTGCCGAGGGAGGATCCCGATGCCGCTGCTTCAGGTTGAAGGGCTCGTGAAGAATTACGGCCGGCGGCGGGTGGTCGACGGCGTCGATTTCCACGTCGAGTCCGGGGAAATCGTCGGGCTGCTCGGTCCCAACGGCGCGGGGAAGACGACGAGCTTCCGCATGACCTGCGGGATGGTGATTCCCGATTCAGGCCGCGTGCTCCTCGACGACGAGGAGATCACCGACTGGCCGATGTTCAAGCGGGCCCGCGATGGCGGCATGGGGTATCTCGCCCAGGAGCAGAGCGTGTTCCGCAAGCTCTCCACCGAGCAGAACCTGCTTGCGATCATGGAGCTTCTGGGGATGGGGCGGAAGGAGCGCCGCGATCGCTGCGAGCAGCTCCTCGACCAGTTCTCCATTCAGCACATCCGCAAGTCGCGTGCCGGGTCGCTGTCCGGTGGCGAGAAGCGTCGCCTCGAGATCGCCCGCTGTCTGGTCACCAAGCCGCGGATCATCCTCCTCGACGAGCCGTTCACCGGCATCGATCCGGTCACCATCCATTCGATCCAAAAGATCATCGTCAAGCTCCGCGACGACGGGATCTCGATCCTCATCACCGATCACCGTGAGCGAGAGACGCTCGCCATCACCGACCGCAGCTATGTGATCCGCGCCGGCAAGGTGCTCTGCCACGGCACGGCCGATGAAGTGCTCAACAATCCCGACGCGAAGAAGTATTACTTCGGCGAGACGCCGGTCACCTCGGCCCCGCCGATCGGGCCGTCGGGACAGAGCCTGACGCCACCGTCCCACGTGCCGACCGGCGACCGGGCGGCCTGATCCGAGGGGGCGGCGACCGACGCCGGTGCTAGGATGGAAGACTCTCCCGGAGGAGTCTCCCATGCCGTTTCCCGCCGAGCCGTTTTCATCCACCCGTTCGCGGCGCCGATTCCTCACCACGACCTCGCTGGCCGCGGCCGCCGTGTGGTCGATGCGGGCCGAAGGACGCGTGCTTACGAGTCCCTCGTTCGTGGCCGATCCGTTCGCTTTGGGCATCGCCAGTGGTGATCCGACCCCGGACGGCGTCGTTCTCTGGACGCGTCTCGCGCCGCGGCCGCTCGACACCGACGGCGGGATGCCGCCGGAAGCGGTGGACGTGGCTTGGGAGATCGCCGATGACGAGGCCTTCACGAAAGGGGTGCGGCGGGGGAAGGTCACCGCCACCCCCGATTGGGCCCATGCGGTGCATGTCGAGGTGGCGGGGCTCGAGCCGGCGCGGTGGTACTTCTACCGCTTCCACTCGGGCGATGCCCGCAGCCCGGTCGGTCGGACGCGGACGACGCCGGCGATCGGCACGATGCCGGACCGACTCGCGTTCGCCTTCGCCTCCTGCCAGAACTGGGAAGAGGGGCTCTACACCGCCTACGGGCAGATGGCCCGAGACAATCCCGATCTCATCCTCCATCTCGGCGACTACATCTACGAGTATCCGGCGCGGGAGATGAAGGTTCGGCGGCACGACGGGGGCCCCACCGATTCGCTCTCGGGATTCCGCGCCCGCCACGCCCTCTACAAGACCGACGCGCTCCTTCAGGCGGCCCATGCGACCTGCCCGTGGCTCGTCACCTGGGACGATCACGAGGTCGATGACAACTACGCCGCCTCTGTGCCCCACCATGCCGGAGACACGCCGGAGTCGCTTCTCGAGCGCCGGACCTGGGCCTACCGTGCCTACTGGGAGCACATGCCGCTGCGGCGGGCGAGTCTCCCCGATGGTCCCGACATGCGGCTCTACCGGCGCAGCTCCTGGGGGGCGATGGCGGAGTTTTTCGTCCTCGACACGCGGCAGTACCGCACCGACCAGCCGTGTGGCGACGGCCTCAAGGCTCCCTGTGGCGAGGAGATGCGCGACGACGCCACGCTCACGGGAGCGGAGCAGGAGGCCTGGCTCCTCGGTGGATTCCGGGAGTCGAAGGCGCGGTGGAACGTGCTCGCGCAGCAGGTGATGATGGCCCGGATCGATCGCACACCGGGGGCCGCCGAGGCCTACAGCATGGACCAGTGGCCCGGCTACGAGCAGCAGCGGCGGCGCATCCTTCGGACGTTCGCCGAGCGCCCCGAGGCCAATGGCCTCGTCCTCACCGGTGACATCCACAGCCACTGGGCCAACGACCTCACCATCGACTTCGACGGCGGGCCTCCGCGGACGGTCGGCGCGGAACTCGTGGGGACGTCGATCTCCTCCGGCGGCAACGGCACCGCCACGCCGGCCGGCCTCGATGCCATCCTGGCGGAAAATCCCTGCTTGAAGTTCCATTCGCAGCAGCGCGGCTACGTGCGTTGCCGGATGACGGCCGACGCCATCGACGCCGATTACGAGGTGGTCGATTTCGTCGACAAGCCTGGGGGCACGGTATCGACGGCCGCGAGGTTCCGGATCGAGAACGGCCGGCCGGGGCTCCAGAAGGGCTGAGCCTTCCGTGGGGAGCAGCGGTCAGCGGCGGCAAGAGAAAAAGCCCCAGCAGCAGCAGGCCGGCGGGGTTCTCTGCCATCGAGTGGGCCAGTTTCAGCGTTCGAGCCCTCGATCGGCCTAGGCGTTCACTGACCGCTCCCGACGGCTCCTGCCCCGACGGCTCTGGATGCCAAGTTCGCAAGCAGAGAGGAAAAAAGCTGCGACGAGGGGCAGCGGACCGGCGGACAGTTCCGGGACGGGGGCGGCGGTCACCTCCACGCCGTTCACGGGCACGGCTGTGATGCTCCCTCCCACGCGGGTGAAGGTGATCTGGGCGTTCGAGGTCGTCGGGATGAAGGAGATCGACGCGATCCCGAAAGCGCTGTCGGTCTGGGCACCGAACAGGTGTGTCACCGTCCCGCTGGTGGACGAAAGAACCGTGGCACCGATCGCAGAAAGGTTCACCGTCCCGCCCCCCGCTGCGAAGCCCGCGTTCGTGGGATCGCTGCTGTTGTCGGGCAGACGTCGTCGTCCTTGGGAGTGGGAGAGGTGTTCGTCGTGGGCATGCTCGGCGTCGGGGCGGGGTGGCGACTATCCAAACCGTGTCCTCGGCAATCTTCCGCGGGAGTACTCGGCACCACAAGCGCGGATGCGTGCGGAGGCCGGTGCCGCGATCGGGTACCATGCCGAGGCCGGTGACCGTCGCTTCCGGATGCCCACTTCCCGTCGGAGCCCTTCGATGCTTCCTCTCCGTGTCTCCGTGAATCTGTTGGTCCTCGTGTGCTCGAGCTTCCTGATCACGGAGGCGAGCGCCGCCCCGAGCGTGTTACGCCGCGTCCTCGTCTGCGGCCCACGGACGGCGATCGTCGAGATCTCCCCCGACCACCCCGAGGGGAAGGTCGAGTGGAGCCATCCGGCCAACACCCGCGAGGGTTGGGTCCTCCCCGATGGCAACGTTCTCCTCGCGCTGTCGCGCGGCGACGGCGGCCCCGGCGGCGCGGCGGTGGAGATCGCCCGCGGCAAGGAGGGCGCGCCCGACCGGGAGGTGTGGCGCTACGACGGCACTCAGGAGGAGATCAACAGCATTCAGAAGACCCCCGAGGGGACCTACGTCCTCACCGAGGCGGGACCGAATCCGCGGCTCCTCGAGATCGCTGCCGACGGGACGGTGAAGGTGGAGTTTCCCCTCGCCTGCCAGAAGGCCAACGGCCACATGCAGACCCGGATGAGCCGCAAGCAGGCCGACGGCACCTACCTCTGCCCCCACCTCTTCGATTTCGCCATCATCCGCTACGACGCCGCTGGGAAGGAACTGGCCCGGATCGGCACGCGCGATCCGTCGGCACCGCAGCTCAACACCTGGCCGTTCACCGCGATCACGCTCGCCGACGGGGGCATCCTTGCCGGCCTCACCAACGGCAACCGGGTCGTCGAGTTCGACACCGACGGGAAGATCCGCTGGCAGATCGACACCGCCGATGTCGATGGCGCCATCGCCGACGCCTGTGGCGTCCAGCGGCTCCCCAACGGCAACACGATGATCGCCAGCTACCATGTCGGCGCGCACGGCGAGCGTCTCGTCGAGGTGACGCCGGAGCGGAAGGTGGTCTGGGCATGGAAGGCCGACGTGCCGGCCGTGCACCATTTCCAAGTCCTCTCCATCGACGGCGAACCGGTCGCCGGAGCTGCGTTGCGCTGAAAACCGCTGAAACTGAGGCGGCTTTCGCGGTACCCGTCGGCCGCAGCCGAGGTAAAATGTTTGGTGCGGCCGCCGTCGGTGCGGCGATGCATCGGGGGAGTGTTGGGGCGATGGTGCCCCCTGGCCCTCGCGTTCCCGGAGGATCTCGACGTGGCGTGTTTCAGGATCGGCGGCCACCGGGGCATCGTGTTGGCGGCCGTTGTGACGATCGCAGCCCTTGTCGCCACGGTCGGCCGAGCCGCCGACCAGACCGGGGCGCCGACGGCCGAGGATGCCGAGTTCTTCGAGGCCCGCGTCCGGCCGCTTCTCGTCGAGCACTGTGCCGCCTGCCACTCCCGTGCCTCGGGCGAGCCCGAGGGGGGGCTGTCGTTCGACACCCGAGCCGAGACGCTCGGCCACGAAGGGTTGGCCATCCCCGGAAAGCCCGATCAGAGCCTGCTCGTCGAGGTGGTGCGGTACGACGGCAAATTGCAGATGCCGCCCGACGGACGACTTCCACCTGAGGCGATCGCCACCATCGAGGAGTGGGTCCGCCGGGGCCTGCCGTGGCCCGGCGAGGGACCGGCGGCCGAAGCGGGGATGTTCGACATTTCCGCGCGGAAGGCCGACCACTGGTGCTGGCAGACGCCACGAAGCATGCCTGCCCCTGCGGTGGCAACTGCCGACTGGTGCCGCACCGACATCGACCGCTTCGTCCTTGCCCGGCTCGAGGCCGCCGGGCTCACGCCGGCCCCGGAGGCCTCGCGGGAACAACTCGTCCGCCGCGCCGCCGAACTCCTTACCGGCCTCCCAGCCGACCCGGCGGACGTCGATCGCGTCGCCGCCGATCCCGATCCGCTCGCCTTCGAGAAGTATGTCGACGGCCTGCTCGCTTCGCGCCACTTCGGTGAACGCTTCGCCCGCCACTGGCTCGATGTCGTCCGTTACGGTGAGACCCGTGGCCATGAGTTCGACTTTCCCATCCCCAACGCCTGGCGCTACCGTGACTGGGTGATCGACGCGATCAACGCCGACCTCCCCTACGACCAGTTCGTGCGCGAGCAGATCGCCGGCGACCTCCTCGAGACGCCCCGACTGAATGCCGCCGGGGGCGACGAATCGGTGATCGGTACGGGCTTCTGGTATCTGGGTGAGGAGATCCACTCGCCGGTCGACATCGCCCAGGACGCCGCCGACCGCACCGACAACCGGGTCGACACGTTCGGGAAGGCCTTTCTGGGAATGGCGCTGGGATGCGCCCGTTGCCACGACCACAAGTTCGACGCCGTCTCCAAGGAGGACTATTACGCGATCGCCGGCACGCTCGTGTCGAGCAGCTACCGGCAAGTGCCGTTCGAGACGCTCGCAGCCAACCGTGACGTGGCGCGGCGCCTGGAGGCCCATGACACCGAGGCGCGACCCCTGCTCGGGCGGCGGGTGGCGGATCTCCTCGTCGGGAAAGACGGAAACAGTGAAGACGCTGTCGAGCGGCTGGCCGCCGGGCTGATGGCGACACTGCCGCCACGCGAGGCGATCTTGGCACTCAGCGGTGCAGCCGGACCGGGCGCCGGTGAGGTCGCGATCGCCGACTACTCGCGCGGGGATGGAGCAACTCCAATCATCGGTGATGGCTTCGCCTGGGGTTCGCGTCCCCGTCCTGCGGGGCATGTGTCGCTCGTGGCTGGGGCCGAAGGGACGCCCGACCGGCTCCGTATCGAGCCGCATGCGGCCGCCCACTTCGATGCGGTGTGGGCGGGGCTCGTGTCGAATGGCGAGCGCGAGGCCGGTGCGCTCGG
>Ga0078894_10001310_pt1 | contig 18423 bp, 31 predicted proteins | sample LauGreSu1BDMLBSD_2_FD_67506 | JGI IMG/M metagenome (GOLD analysis project Ga0078894, IMG submission 67506) | Freshwater lake microbial communities from Lake Michigan, USA - Su13.BD.MLB.SD (version 4) (version 4) | ecosystem: Environmental > Aquatic > Freshwater > Lake | place: Lake Michigan... | reverse complement strand
GCCTACTCTGACTCAGACTACTACTATAAATCCGACACCGACTACTACTTTAAGTCCGACGCCTACTCTGACTCAGACTACTACTATAAATCCGACACCGACTACTACTTTAAGTCCGACACCCACTACTACTTTAAGTCCAACTCCAACTCTCACGTTAACCCAAACTACCACCTTAAATCCGACACCGACTACTACTTTAAATCCGACACCCACTACTACTTTAAATCCGACACCCACTACTACTTTAAGTCCAACTCCAACTCTCACGTTAACCCAAACTACCACCTTAAATCCGACACCGACTACTACTTTAAATTCAACGCCGACGGTTAGTCCAACTCTCACGTTAACTCAAACCACTACCTTAAATCCGACATCAACTCCAACTTTAACTCAAACCACCACTTAAATACACGCTAAACCGCCTTGCATATGAACAATACAAATAAAAAACAATTAGAACAGATCTATGAAAACTTATTAGAAGAATCTGTTATGTCTAATATAATAAAACAGTTATTACAAAAAATACAAGTAGCATTTAGAACAACATTTAATCAAATCGAAGAAGAAGATCCAGAAAAGGCAGAAGAATTAAAACAAATTATATACACAAAAAACACAAACCTTTTGTCTGGAATGATAAAAGATCTTGGTATTAATCAAAAAATTAAACAAACGATCCAGCCCGAGATTACCAAGAAATCTCTTACCACACCAATTAAAGCTGTTTGGGCTTACTTTATGAAAGCTTGTTCTATGGTAGGAGATGGCGTAGGAATGTCTCACAAATACGGTAGTGTTATATGGGCATTAATGTTGGTTGTTCTTACATTTATAGGATTTTATTTAATTCTTCCCAGACCTGATAGCTTTAATCTAGTAATAAAAACCCTAGAAAATCCAGATACGTTTGCAGAAGCGCTTAGCGACAAAGGATTTTTAGGAGCAGTTCTGTTTACAGAAGGATTGATATTTAGCTTTTTGTTTGGGACTACCAGTCCCAGTACAAAAGAGTGGAATGCAAAACAAATAAAATCCAACAAAAGCGTTTAAAATTTCAAAAACAAATCCCACTCAGGGTTGTTTGTTGTGTTTTTTATGCAGAAAGAAACAGGTCTCGTGTTAGGTTTAACTGGCTTTCTTATTAACGAAATCCCAGCTTGCTCTGGTGTTTGATTTTTTTTTGCAGAATTTACATCTTTGTGAGAAATAACACAATTTTCCCAAGAAGTTTTTCCACCTTTACATTTAGGAACAATGTGGTCTATGTTGCCTGTGAGTCTTGTAACTTTACGTCCAGTATACTGACACGTAAAATTATCTCTTTCCCATAAATTTTTTTGCGTGAATTTGATGCTTTTTTTAGGAATTTTATTACAAGTTTCCAATAAAATAACATTGGGTATTTTTATGCTCCCAAAAGTAGCATTAATTTTATTATCGTGGTTATTAGTTGATAATGCTATCCATTTATTCCACTCTAACGGTAAAATTTCATTAGAGTCTACATGCATTGCCTTTGCTTTTCCTACATACAACAAAACTATAGCATGTTTAGGTGAAGTTGTGTTTATAGGTATCCAGCTTTTATTTAAAATCAAAACGGTACGTTTATTCAAACTATCCACTAATGTAAATCAAGTTAAGTTAATGTGTTTGTAATACTGCATGCTCGATAACAGAAGATATTACATCATTTATTGAAATGTCCTTTTCACAAGATTCGTGGATTAAAAATTCAAGAGATTCGCGATTAAATTCTGACAAATCTATTTCTAAAGTAGAATACTTCCGCAAAACAATTTCGTTTCCGTCGGTTTTTATACTGAACTTGTCTCCTTCTTTAATACCAAGTGTTTCAAGTTCAGAATCTGTAAATTTAACACATAAATCTCCGGTAGGTTCAACAATCTTTTTTATCATAATAATAAGGAAATTACATCTTTTGTATTACAAATCATTTCGCATGACATCCAATCTCTACTTTGTACATCTTCTTCATACTTGCCTTCGAGTTGTTTAATAGTACTTTTTAATTGAGCTTTTGTTTCTTGTGTTAGATTCGTTTTAAGCAAATCTAGTATTAACTTAGTTTCTTCATCAGTCAAATGAAAAGATAAAGAAGTTCCGTCATATGCCGAACCATAATTAAAGTCTATTTTTAATTCAACTGGTGGATGAAAATCGCCAAAACATTTGCCAGAAAAATCTGAATAAAACACAGCTTCTTCTTGTTGACGAGGTTTAGTAATTTTTTTCATTTGATAAAAATATTATTAAAATTTAACTTCTAATGTAGTAAAAACATTGCTTTCTTTAAGTTCGTTATAAAAACAATCTAAATCCGATACAACTACTCCTGTTACATTAATTTCAAAATTTGGATGCTCGTATACAGACACTTTATATGTTGAGTTCTGAGTTTGAAATTTTAACGTTCGTTGTTCAGCGGAACAATTTATAGTAAACAAACAAAAGCAAAATATAAATAAAGACAATCTACGAATAGCAAATGTTTGTATATTTGCCAAAGCCCGAGATAATTTCGACGATCCGTTACTTACTTTTTTCCAGAACCAAAACCAACCAATTGTTTTTTTAAATTTATATTTTAAACTATTTTTTCTCTTAGCTTCTTCTTCAAAAAAAGAATTTAAACTTGAGTTTCTCGATTCGCGTTTTTCGAAGTTCGCTAGTTCGATTTTATCTAATTTTCCGTATATAAAATATGCGTTAAATTCAACCCATGCCTCTTGATTTTCGTTGATTGATATGTTGTCATAAAAGTTTATTTTACCATGAAATTCTATTATTTTTTTATAAGAATTTACTAGTTTAGAATTTTTAATTAAATTCCAAGGTTTCTGTTGTTTTGCTTCTTCTTTTGAATAATATTCATATTCATATTCTTCTACGTTTTCAATTAATGTGCCGTCTTCTGTAATTACAAATTTACAAAGACAATTGTCTAACTCTTTTGTTTGAAACTCTCTTTCTTGCCAATCAATATTTAGTTGACGAAGCTCATCATTGATCGGGAGCAAAGATTTGCATGTAATATAATCGAACATTCCCATATTTTTTTATTTATGTTTAAGGTTGTGAATTTGAAGTTGAGAGATTTGACACAGTTGTAAATAAAATATCATCTGTCAGTTCTTGCACGTCGAAATTACCCGAAAAAGATGTTTCGAGACAAGGTTCATATGAACTCATATGCTCGCAAGCATCAAAACTGGAAGCAGTAGATAAATCAGAATCAGCAAACACGTGATGTTTTTTATTAAAAATCTCATTAACGGTTTTCCCATAACTAGTAAAATAATGATAAAAATCAGAAGATTCTTCTTCGAAAGAATTGTAAATAAAGTCGAATAAAAAACCTTCTCCCTCTTTAGTCAGGTTCAGTCGATTTACTAGATCAGCGAAATACTGTTCTTGAAGATTTTGCAAGTCTTTTATAGTTTTTTTGACACTGCTTACAACGATTTGCTCAACATTATTCATTATTAAAACTAACATTACAATCTAATAAACAAAAGACAACGAAAAAAAAAATAGATTGTATCAAAAAAGAATATAAATACTTTGTAGACAAAATGTGTTCGACTCATTCTAAAAAAATACCAGTTTTTTATCATATACCGAAAAATGCAGGAACTTATGTTTCTGATTGGATGTTGATTGCCTTTAGGCACTACAGAACATTAAAAACAAATTGGCTTAAAAATTGTACTAGCAACTACGCTAGTATTAAAAGTATTCAACTCATCGAGGACGGGTTCATAGTTGCTAGATTTTTGTTAGGAGATCCTGAATATAAAATTGATTGTAATGAGTCTTTCAAAAAATTAACCAAAAACGACTTTTCTATTAATTTGTCAAATTGCAGCATTGATTCATTCAAACAAGTTTTTTTGTTTGGGGTTATAATAGAATCTTTGGGGTTTGGAATTAAAAATAAAATTTTAAATTTAATTAACAACGAAATAACGCCTTATCAGTTTTTAATTTTGAGAGATCCCTTTTCGATAGCTCAGTCGGTGTACGGATATAACATGGGCGAGGAATCTGTTCATGATTATAATCACAATAAGTTTAAAGCTAAATCATTTGAAGACTATATACTATCTTCGGAAATTTCAGACAGTTGGCTAATCAGAACGTTGCTGAATATAAAAGACTCTGAACCCATACTAGAGCAACATTTTATAGAGGTATGCTCTCAGTTAGATGGAATGAAAGTTTATGACATTACTCAAGTAGACAATGCAATCGAAGAGGCTATTTTGACTTGTTATCAATTGGATATAAATACTTTTAGTCTAAAAGAGTGGGATTATATTGAAAAAAATGCAACTAAAACAAAAAAAATTAATTTTGAATCTCTTTCAAAGAAACACCAAGAGGTGTTTTTAGAAAGAACGAAGTGGGACAAAAGACTCTATGAAAAGTATACACGTAATACAAGTTATGTACAATCTTAACAAAAAAAAACACTATTTTTACTCATACATAGAATGTGGGAGCAAAATCTATTGTGAACACAGATCTTTTTAATTGAATTTATTAAATGAAAGTATACACTTACTACGAAGATATAAATTTTAAGCATCAAGATAGGCTTTTGGAAATTTGGAAGAAAAGCTGGGCGAGTCATGGGTATGAACCTATTGTTTTAGGTAGGGCTGATGCTGAAAAACATCCGTACTTTTCTGATTTTGAAAAAGAGCTTTGTGGGTTGCACCAGCTTATTGCGAATAAAACGCTTGACAGATATGGATTATCTTGTTGGCTACGTTGGCTAGCTTATGCTACGCAGGCGGAAGAAAAGTTTTATGTTTGCGACTATGACGTAATAAATCATCATTTTTGTATAACTCAGCCCGAAAGCGACTTGTGTTTACTGGACGGCGATTGTCCCTGCATAGCAAGCGGAACTCCATCTCAGTTTTTTGAACTTTGCTTAAAGTTTGTTAGTATACCGAATGAGAATAAAGAAAAGTTTGCTGATCTATACAGGCAGTATAATTTTGTTCATTATCATGATCAAGAATTTTTTAGAATTTGTATGGCTATAGAGAAAGGCAAAATTAAAGCTACAAGAAGAAGAGAAGTATTTTTCGGTATACCTGGCGAAGGCGAATTTTGGAAAAAGCAACTTGTTCATTATGGACATCATATGTGCTCTAAACTTTGTATTAAAGACGGAATAAAATTTAACGAAGAAGAAAGGTGCAACATAGTAGAAAAACATATAAAATTATGAAAATATTAATAGCCGGAGGTGGCGGATTTATAGGCGGTCATTTAGCGAAAGATCTTATATTTAAAGGTCATGAAGTTATTTGTGCTGATATAAAACCAGTCGAAAAGTGGTACCAAGTATTTAAAGAATCTAATAATTATCATAACTGCAATTTACAAGAAAAACATAATTGCTATAATCTAACAAACAATGTAGACAGAATTTATAATCTAGCTTGCAATATGGGGGGCATGGGGTTTATTCATAACAATCAAGCATTATGCATGGAAAATGTTTTGATTCAAACTCATATGCTGATGGCTGCAAGAGACAACGGCGTTAAAGAAGTCCTTTATAGTTCTACTGCATGTGTATATCCAGAAGCATTACAAGACGAAATAAAAGACGAAAAGTCACAAGCATTAAAAGAATCTGATGTTTTTCCAGCAAATCCAAATGATGGATACGGTTGGGAAAAATTATTTAGCGAGCTTTTAACTTACTACTATAGTAAAGATTTCAATATCGATACGAGAACGTGCCGCTACCATAACGTTTACGGTCCAAATGGAACATGGGATGGAGGCAGGGAAAAAGCTCCAGCAGCAATTTGTAGAAAAGTAATACAAGCAAAGCTTAGTGGAAATCACGAAATTGAAATATGGGGCGATGGTGAGCAAACTCGTTCGTTTATGTTTGTAGATGACTGCATTACGGGAATGAATTTAATGTGGGAGAAAGGTGACAGTAGGCCATTAAATCTCGGGAGCGATAGAATGGTATCTATAAACCAACTTGTTGATATTGTTGAAAATATTGCTGGAATCAAACTGAAAAGAAAATATAATTTAAATGCCCCACAAGGAGTAAGAGGAAGAAATAGCGATAATACAATGATTAAAGAAGTATTGGGATGGTCTCCTTCTATTTCTTTAGAGGAAGGAATCGAAAAAACTTATGAGTGGATATTTGATAAAATTAAATGAAAAATGCTATTCTTCTTCATCTTCATTACCAAGATCTCTGGCCCGAATTTTGGTCTCATTTAAAAGACATCAAAGATGAGAATACTCACCTCTATGTTACTGTTCATACCACAGAAACAGGATGGTATAATGACATCAAAACTAACGCTACAGAAGTATTTTTAATAGAAAATACAGGAATGGATTTTGGAGGCTTTTTATATGCTTATAACAAAATAAAACATATAGATTACAAAATAATAATTAAATTGCACGGAAAAAAACGTAATCATTTTTATAGTCCTATCTCAAAACTTGTTTTAAATGTGCGAGAATGGAATCAGCAATTGTCGGAATGCCTGATTAAAAAAGAAAATTATAATAATTTAATAAATTTATTTAATAATAACAAACGTCTTTTTTTATTTGGTTCAAAAAATTCTTTTCTAAAAGAAGATAAGCACCATCATTGGACGACAGGTATTGAGTCTGATAATATCAAAGGTAATCAATCGGCCTATAGTATAATTAATAGAATACTGGAACTTCCAAATTTAGAGCAATATGAGTTTATTGCTGGAAGTATATTTGCAGTTTCTAAAACATATTTAGATCTATTTTTTAATAATAAAGAAATGGATTTGTTTGATATAATGGAAGCGCCGCCCTTTCCAACTAATGGCACAATAGCTCATGGTCTTGAAAGATTAATAAGTTCCCATGTAGATACTTTCGGAGGAACTTTTTTGCGTAATTAATTATTATGAAAGAGCAATTTGTTTTTGTACATATACCTAAATGTGGGGGCGTTTCGATTAATTCCGGTGAATTTATATATTTTCATCATAATTTGCGAAATGAAAATTTCGTATATTTTAAAGACAGTCTGGAAAGAAAGGGAGCAGAGTTTTCTTTTGCCTTTGTTCGTAATCCTTGGGATAGATTGGCTTCTGCATATGAATATTTAAAAAACGGAGGTAGAAATCAAGAAGATTATAAAGATTATCGAGATTTGTTTTCTAAGTATGAAAACTTTAAAGAAATGGTATTGAACTGGGAAGAAGTTTTTTTTGATCAAATTCATTTTAAATCTCAATCTGATTGGATATGTGACAATGATGGAAACATAATTGTTGATTTTGTTGGAAAGTTTGAAAATCTGCAACAGGATTTTGATATCGTTTGTGATAGAATACAAATACCTCGAAAAAAACTCCCACATGCAAATAAAACTAATCATAAACACTATACTGAATATTACGATGATGAAATTCGCCAGATAGTTGCAAAGAAATATGCCCGAGACATTGAATATTTTGGATATAAATTTGGAGAGTAATTTATTAAAAATCAAAAAAATTATCATGCATTAAAATACATTACCGATGCAAGTAAATGTGCTGAAGTGGGAGTATGGCAAGGAGATCTTTCTTTTGAAATATTAAAACACAAGCCAGCAGAACTACATTTAATTGACCCTTGGAAAAGTCAAGATTTGGTAGATAGATGTTATTCCATAAATCAAATAGAAATGGACAACATTTATCAAGAGGTCTTGAATAAATTTAATATTTACGACGAGGTTACAATTCACAGAAAATTCTCTACAGATGTTTCGTTTTCAAAAGAGTATTTTGATTGGGTTTATCTTGACGGGGATCATAGTTGTGACGCAGTAAAAAAAGATTTGTTGTTCTATTATCCCTTAATAAAAAAGGGTGGATATTTATGTGGAGATGATTATGGGCTTTGGAGCGAACAGCCAAAACATGGTTTTGGAAGCGATGGCGGAGGAGGTCCGAAACCTGCGATAGACGAGTTCATAAATTATCATAATCTTGATTTTGAAATTTTTGGAGATCAGTTTGTTATTTTTATATAAGTATATAAATAAAATTGCGAAAACATTAAGTATATGATACCTTTAGAAAACGTAACAATTATATCAATTAACGGAAGAGATCCGGAAAATAGTGTAAAAGCTATTAATTACAGTTCGAGAAGAATAAAATTTGCAAAAAAGATTCTTATTACTACGCCGGATAAAGTTCAGAAATATGAAAACATAGAGGTTTTTGAATATGATATCAAAAATAGAGATGCATATAGTTACTTTTGTATAAAAGAATTATATAAGTATATTGATACTGAATTTTGTTTGATTGTTCAGCCAGATGGATTTGTAATAAACCCCTTCATGTGGAAAAATGATTTTTTAAAATATGACTATATTGGAGCACCTTTAGTCCCAAGAGAAACTGAGGCAGCTTTGCAGGCTTATGATAAGCTAAAAGAAGGTCAAAGTTTTGAAAATTTGCCTCATGTAAACGGGTGCGGAGGATTTACGTTAAGAAGTAAAAAATTTTTAACTGCGTGTTCAGAGCTAGAGTATCCACCCATTAAAATATACACACATAATACGCTTGCTGAAGATTTTTTTCTATGCATAGACAAGAAAGAAATATTAGAATTAAAATATGGAATTAATTTTGCTCCATTGGATTTGGCTTTTAAATTTGCTACAGCGTGGGGCGGTATAGTTGACAGATCCGGAACTCAGTTAGGACGCGGTCACCCGATTCATTGTTGTAGACCATCCGGCGGAACTGCTATTAATATGATGGCAGGTCATACTTTTGGATTTCATGGAGCGTACCCAAAGCCATTCAAAGACTTGTTTTTAAATTTACTCGATAATCCAGAAAGTGAAAACAATATGGATATATATAAAAATCTTAAATTTTTTAAAAACTTATGAATATATTGTATTGCAAAAATCTTTGGTGGCCATTTGGTAGTCATTTAATGCACACCATGCATAGAAAGTGTTACGCGGACATGAATGGATATAAGTTGTTGTATACAATACAGGAACATCCTGCTTACTCTCTTTATGGAGGAAAGCTTTCCGAATTATTTGCTTCTATTAGCGATATAGACGATTTAGACATTATTGAATTTGCTAGTAAAAATTATCCGAACGCAAATCACAATAACCATTTTTTATTAAAATTTACAGATAAAAAAGAATTCATAGAAAGCACGCCTATTGACTATAATGGAGATATTGGAACTGCAAAATGGCACGAATTTAAGCCAGAATTTTTTGATACTGTAAAACAATACCAAGCGAGCATAATGAAAAAAATAGCAGAACCTTCGAATAATGTAAAAGGTTATTTACAAACACTTCCTTTCATTCAAGAAGTCTCTAAATTAAACGGGGATTATATTGCTGTCCATATTAGATGGACAGACAAAGTAGAAGGATGGTGTACCGAAGCTGATTTTTATGATGTAGATGTTTATTTTAAATACGCCATAGAATTAAGAGAAAAATACGGAACGAATAACATTGTATTAAACTGTGATAATATAGATGCTTTAAATAAATTTTTAGATTACAATAAGACTAATAATTTATCATTTAATATTCTTTACGATAAAGAAGAAAAATTGCCAGTAAATGATTGGAAGGCTTCGGTTTTTCAGAGACACTGTTTGAGATTAGGGGTTGAAACAAAAGAATTTATAAATGATTTATTAAATGGATTTAAGATATTTAAAACAATATATGAAGCAAGTTCTGTAATCTGCAATTATTACAGCAATATGGCTCTGGCTCCATGTGTGGCAAGAAATTCGAGTAAAGATATTAATATTTCTAAAAAAACCCCTTATGCGATTTTCCCCGGTGGATATTGGCCGAGAGATATGTTTTCACAAAATGTTAAGGAAAAAAGATTGGAAGGCAATAAATTAAAAGAAGCGATAAAATAAAAAGATTTAAATAAAAATATGAAAAAGAAAATTTTATTTTATGGGAATTGTGGTTTGTCTACGATAGGTAGGTGGCTATACGAAAATGATTCAGATAGATTCGAAGTTTTAGATTGTGAGGAATGCGGAGTACATCCATTTCAGTCAACTAAAAATTTTGCAATTTGGATGGATAGGATAGAAACTCAAAAAAATTATTACAAATGTGTTCACGAAAAAATAAAAGAAGCTGATTATTTTATTTTTCAGGGGGTAGAACAAGCCGCTATAGACGAATTGAAAACAGATTATTTGATATCGAATATAGTAACGGGAACATCGGTTGCTGTTCCGAATCCTAGATTTTATGCTTATCCTGTTGATAGGTATTCAGCAATTCCATTCGTCAAATACGTATATAATAACATTACCAAAAATAAGCAAGAGATTATTAAATATTTAAGAGAAGAAAATGATCCAAAATTTAAAGAAATTGTTTTCTCTGAATATGAGAAAGGAATGAAAGAAAATAAAAGAAGATTCGAAATGCAGTCTTTAACATCTAATTATAGTATAGATATTTTAAGTTTTGTGGAAAATAACTGGAAAGAGCATCAGCTTTTTGGAACTCATAATCATCCTATTGGGTTATATTGGAAAGAAACGATAAGTCAATTATTCAAAATTTTAGAATTATCTTTAGATTCAAATAAAGTAGATGAACTATTCTATCCTAATAAGTCTGTTATACTTGATCTAAAGCAGTTTAATTTTATGAATACAATCTTTCCAGATCTAAAAGCACCAGAAGAAATTCCTATAAAGCTTAATTTAGATAAATTAGGACAATATGAGGCGCATAATTTAGGAATGGTATATGAGCCTATGGAGCAATACAATGAATGTGCAAGAAAAATATAAAATAATTTATGAGGGTGAAGATCCTAACATCTCTTTGGAAGAATTAAAATCAGATTTAGATTTTGCAAATAAAAAAATAAAAGAACTTAAAATCGAAGAAAATATTTTTAATGGAATAAGTTCATTACTTTACGCAAGAGAAAGAGAAGTCGACAATTTAACTTGGTTGTTAATGGATTCAGAAAAAATTATTTCCGAAGTTTTAAAATGCAATGAAGAAAATCGAAGCAAACTGGAAAAATTATTAGAGGAAATTAAAATTTATACGAACAAGTAATATGCCTAGAAAAATCTTTACAATAACATCAAAAGAAGATCCAAACAAAAAAATCGGATTAAATTCTCTTTGTTACGAACAGGCTTTAGAGGAAGCTTTAAATGAACTTGGGTGGAATATTTCAGAAGATTGGGATGAGCCGTATAAGAGTATGATGTACGAAGACGAACATATGATGTCCCTTTGGTCACAAAAAACAAATAAAGAAACGTAAACAACGCTACTTTTTATTCGTTTTCGTAAAAATCTAATCTGTATCTAAATGTTCTTTCGTCTGTATTAACCAAATATAGATACCAACACCCTTCTTCGTTTTTTACATAAACGTCGACGATTTCAAATTTTGGCTTATATAGTTTTGCTATTGGAATAACCGGAGCAACGTAAATTTGGTTGTTTTTATTCATATTCAAAAATAATTAATCTATCAGCAAATACATATCCGTATCGACCACTCTCAGTAGAAACCTTATACCAATTGTTGTTTTTTTGATGTATTTCTAAATTAGTTCCGTTTAGTATTTTAGCTAAAACTGGAGAGTCAATTGTAGGATGTTCTCTTAAATTTACCCAGCCATCTTTATCGTTTACGACGCCATAAAGTCTTTTAACTTTTCGCTGAAGTTGATTCATGTTTTTATTACTTTCAACAAAGCAATTATACAATCCAATTCCAGCAGTCAATAATGCAGCAATTCCAGTCAACGTTGCACCTAAATGTTGCCATTGTTTCATAAAATTAAGGAGTAATCTACTAATACTTTTTAAATGATTTAATTTTGTTAGCAACTAAGATATTCGCAATGCGACGTTTTTATAAAAACTTAATGCGTCTTCTATTTGCTGTTTAACTTGTGCGGTTAAAAAAGTTTCGTTGTTTTGTGTTAAAACTAAAACAACTTCATATAATTGATTAGCTGCTTTGGCTAACTCTTGGTTCATTATTCCAACAGGTTCACACGTATAACAACAACCACTAAATCCATTAATAAATTGTTGTTTTTGATTTGCAAGAAGCATTCTACCATATCTCAGAATACATTGTTTAGCATATTCATCTAAATTTTGCAAACATCCATCTGAAGACAACCCACTTTCATAAAAAGCAAAGTCTTCCGTTTCATCAAATGTCAGATTCTTCTGCATCTTTACTGTTCCAATATGACTCAATTTCTTTATTACAAGCTTTATATCCAAGCTGTTTAGCTTGCTTACGACAAAGAGTCTTGTACCAACCTCCTTGATGACATAGCTCTCCACGTTCTCCAGTTATTTCGCATGTATGAGCTGATTCATTTTCTGCTTGCGAAATAATATCATCAATAATAGAATTTTCTACTTCGTCTGCTTCATAAACGCTTATATAAAACCGAAGTGTCCCAAACTTTTCTTTAATTTGATTTGCGACGACTTGCACTTGTGTTCCGCTTCGATAGAAACAAAGATCGCAAAAATGCTGCATTTTCTTCATGCATTTATCTAAAAGATTATACCAACCGTCATCACACTCGAATCCCCAAGCCATACAAGTATGCTTTGGATCTCCTCTAAAATCTTTTAAAATTTTAGGGTATTTTTGAACAAGGTTTAATTGCAGCTCTTCCTTCATTTCTTTCTCTTTGATGGCTTTGTAATCGTCACCGTTACCGTTTTTCTAATTTTAGCTGCTCCGATTTTTTTTTCTGTCACTCTTTGTTTTTTTATTTTCATATTTTTTGAGATATTACAACCTTTGCGGAAAATATCAACTAGCTGTATCAAAATCCATCAAGATTATTAAAATTTGATTGCCAACAATTGCTTGAATAGTCCCAATGCCGACAATCATATATGTGAGCATATATTTCTATCCCTAGAACACCGAATGTAATTCTAACGCCCGCATGATCCTCACGAAATCCAATTTTAAATTCAAAACTTAATAAATGATAACTATCAGTTAAACATTCTATTTCAAAATATTTATTTTCAGTCAATCGTTTGTGAAAAGAAAAAAAACTTTTAAATTTGTTTCTTTTAGCAAAAAAATTTTTAATAGAAAAATTAAGGTACATAAACTACCAATTTCGAGAGAAAACAAAAAACCTTGTGCTTAATTTTTTCAATTAGCTTTTTAATTTTATTTTCAGGTTTTGAGTTGGCTGAATGCTGAGCTGTTTGAACAATTTTTGTAAAATATTTAATTTTTTTTTCTTCTGACCAATTTTGAGTCACCTTAGAAGTTTTAATAAGATCTTTAACTAAAGACGAACAATCTTCATTAAGACATGGTAACCGTAGTCGAGGATTGCTGCTAGAACGTAGTTTATTTTTCATATATAGAAATATTTAAGATTTTCTAGGCAAAAGCAGAGCGGTTTCTTGTGCATCACACAGAGGAGATTCTAGAAATTCCCCATCCCACCATTTTTCTTGCTTGTATTTATTTTTAATAATAGGAACCATCTGAAAAGTTTCTACTTCGTCGTATCCTCCTTCATATCCTTGAACTACTACACGAGCCTCGGGATTTTGCAAAGAAAGAAGCTTAATAAGCTCATTAACTTTCATATGGTTTTCCATCCCCATTTTAAATCAAACCAAGCATGTTCTTTTTCAGCCATTGTTTTTGTGAATTTTAATTCTTTTCTACATTCCGAAACAAACCATTTTTTAAATTCTTTAGATTGTTCTTCTGTCCATGTTTTTTTGGAAAACCAATTTTCTTGCTTTACAAACTCTTCATCAAACTCTGAGAACCCAACAGCAGTAAACATCTGATTCAATGCGTTCTTAAGAAATTTATCAAATTTATTCATTTAATATAATATATATGCTCGTTGTTGAAGGTCAACATTAGCCAATTATAAAATTTAATTGGTTAAAAACAAGGAATAATAAATTATAAAAGACAGTAGTAACACAACAATTGCTATTCCAACTTTTGTTATTCTTTTCATAAATTCGTATATAGTATAGTACGTTTGTTTTTTTACAACACTCAATCTGATTCAATAAAGGTCAAAGATCCATGAAAGCCATCAATTGTATTATTAATAAGAGGAGTAGCAACTAACCATACCTCATCTCGAATTCCATCTAAAGAACATCCCAATCTTAAAAATTTTTCAAATCTATATCCTGATAAATCAATAGTCTGCCCTAATGTAGAGTATCCAGATGTAATTACTGTTCCGCCACTTAAGGAAATGTTGTTATTTGGAGCAATTGAATACTCTAGATTGCTGTTAGAATCAACAGAATTCCATGTTAGGGCAGCTTTGTCCATCAAAGGGTTAATTACTAATTCATACCGATACGGACAATATGTTGCTGCTTGATGTGGAAGAGGAACTACAGAAGCATTTAATACTTCGTTTGTACTGTCAAGCTTAGATGATTGTAGTCTCAACCCAATCAATGCTCGCCGATTTCCGGGAATTTGAATATCTATACCTACAGAACTAGCTCCAGTATCTATTCCCCTAGTAACACCAGTAAAATTTGCTCCACCTTCTGATATTACAGAGCAACATATCATTTTTAATGAATTTGCTGACCCATTTGTTGATTGTCGAATTTCTGCTCTTACAGGAAGATTAGGAGAAGCCAAATATGCTCCTTGAACACGCCCGGCGTTATTGATTTCGTGACAGTAGCAAACTTGGCCGTCTATAACAGCTCCAAATCTTACTCGCCCAACTCCTAACCATTCAAAATCTATTAAAAAAATATTAGCAGCAGACAAACTTAAGTTTTTTCCACTAATACCATTACCGTCCAATTTATCTATATTCCACTGTTCTCTTTTAGCTGAAACGCTCGCAACCAAACTACTCCCGTTGTTTTGAACAACAGCAATAGATGTTGGTGAATCCGTTTGTGTTTCAAAGTATAATCCTAAATTTGGAGTAAAAGGAGCAGAAGTCAAACTAGTAAACAAACCATACCGTTTTATAGCAGTTGAAGTAGGCTCTAAAATTCCTGTAAACATTGCCAATTGAGATTTTCCAGGTTGATAATTAAATCTTTGTCGAGTCTGTCTTATTGCATACGAATTAGCGCTTGTCGCAGACAGAGTTACGGACGCATCACCTTGATTGGTAAAATGTATTGCACCACTGCCAAAAACAGCCTCCGACCAAAATAAGGAAGATTTTCCATGAACCGTTTTTGAATCAAAAATGGTATGAGGCATTGATACTCGTAATTTGCCAAAAGCATCAAAATTGGCAGAGTCAGCAAAAGTTATTGGAAACCCTTTTTCTGAATCTACAGTAACAGCAAGACTGTTAGTCACATTAACATTCAGAGAAGACGTTTCGGATGTTATAGTAGCAAAATTGCCAGAAACGTCAGTTAAAACAACAGAACCATTAATTTCAACCGAAGTAATGGGATTAACAATACTAAATGCGGATAATTGATTATTAACACTAACCGAAGTAATGGGATTAACAATACTAAATGCGGATAATTGATTATTAACACTAACCGAAGTAATGGGATTAACAATACTAATTTGCCCCCCTGAAATGGATACTACTCCGTTTATATAAACACTGGAAACTAAAGGAGCCAAATTGTATACTCTTAAAGCACTCAAATCTTGCATAACAGCAGCAACAAATCCGTTTTTATCCCCTATACTCATACTGTCTTCTACAGAATTTAAATTCGTTGGCTGCACTAATAAAGCGTTTTCTCCGGAGTTCAAAGTAACAACACTAGCTCTGATACTGTGATCAGAACCATCCATTATTTCAACTCCTCCAATGTTTACATCTGATGCACTTAAAGAAATGGTCAGATCTTTTAAATTTGTAATATAACTAGCTCTAGCATATAATGGTCTACCAACATTATTTTCTATTGGTATCCAAGAAAAAGTTTCAGCTATTCCTAAATTATATCTTAGCGGATTTTCGGGAGTTCCTGTTATAATTGGAATAAGAGTTATTTGAGACACAATTTTTATTTATTACTAATTTTAAATTAAATATACTAGAATGATTAAAGAGCTTACAAAATTTGAAACGGTATATAGTTTGTTGATAGAACAACTAAAACAAAAATATAAAGTTTCTTGTTTAAAGTATGGAGTCTCTGGAAACGGTCCAGATGATACAACATTTGCTTCTTCTAAAGAGCAAGCTCTTTCATATGTTGCAGTTAAATTTGCACAAAAATCTGGGTTTAGTAGAGAACAATACGGTCGATTTATTAATGAATTTAAAAAATACGGATACGCAACTTTAGTAACTTGATTGTTGCGTTGACTTAGTCAAAAAACCGTAGTAACGTCTCTGTGTGAAATTAGCATCAATTGAAATTATTAGCTCATTGAAACCGCACGAAAATGCTGAGCGTTTGCAACTTGCCCAAATTATGGGCTGGCAATCTGTAGTTCAAAAAGACGTATATAAAGAAGGAGATAGAGTGGTTTTTATTGTTACTGATACATTACTGACTAAAGCTCATTGGTCTTTGTTTTTATTTAACAAACAGCAATTACAATCACAAGAAAAAATGAGACTAAAAACAATCAAACTACGAGGACAACATTCGTCTGGCCTCGTTCTTCCACTATCTGTTCTTCCAAAAGAGTTTGAACTAGCAAATGTTGGAACTGATGTAACTGAGATTTTAGGAATCGAAAAATATATAAAGAGTCTTCCGTTAAATTTAAGAGGAGAAGATAAAGGACAATTTCCTTCTCATCTCATTTCAAAGACAGACGAAGATAATGGGCTTTCAAATCTAGAAATTGTCGAAGAAGTTCTAAAAAGTGGACCAGTCGTAGCTACACAGAAATACGACGGAAGCTCAATTACTGTTGTTATAGAAAACGGTGAGATAACAGAAGTATGCTCACGTAATTTGTCAAAAAAAGACACCGAAAATAGTGTATACTGGAAAGCAGCAAAAAAGCTAAAAATTATACCAGGATTTAGCGGTATTATACAAGGAGAGCTAGTAGGACCAAACATACAAAACAATCCAATGAAATTTGAAGACCACGAAATGGTAATTTTTCAAGTTTTAAAAAGTAATTCGGAATATATGAACTACCAAGAAATGAAAGGGTTTTGTAATATAGAACTAAGTTGTAAAGTTGTTCCCATTGCAGCCGAATTAGATTTAACTCAGTTAACAATTCAAGAAGGCCTAAATAAACTACAAGAACTAGCGGACTCGCAATATTATAGCCCTAATTGCGTTTGCGAAGGAATCGTAGTAAGACCACAAACCTACAAGCCTTTTACGACCTCAAGAAGACCCAAAGGATTTAAAATCCTCAACAGAAATTACAAAGACAATTAACGTCAAGGTTAGCTAAGCTTAAGATCGTCTTCTTTAAAGTCAAAACTGTCTTCTTTTTCCGACTCTGTAGTTTCTTTGTTTACGTTTTGATTAGGAGTTTCAACAGAATTTTCATTATCTTTTGAAATTTGAGTTAAAACTTTATTGATAATTAAATCAAAAGTATTCATTTTGCTGTTAATTTGAGTATTCTTTTACAATATGATTAAACAAAAGTTCTGCAGCTTTTGCATCAACAAACAAAGCTGTTGGTATTGGTATTTGTGATTTTGGAGTAGTAATTAAATTAAGCTTTGCGAGCGTTTTTAATTGTTTTACATATTTGATGTCTTCAGGAAGAGAGGACGTTTCATTTTCTTTAAGCCAAGAAATGCATGCGGCTTCTAACTTGTGCGAATCTATTAGTGTTCCAGTCATAAAAATTATTTAATAGCTAAACAAAACAGATCTACATTTTAAGCAGAAAAAAATAATTAAATTAAATGATATTAAAAAACATAAAAGATGTTGTTCAAGGCAAATCAAAACCTGGGATAATGAGATCTAACCGCTGGCCGACAATTAGAAAGCAACATTTAAAAAATAACCCAACTTGTGCTGTTTGCGGTGGAACTTCGAAACTGGAAGTACACCACAAAATACCATTCCACGAAAATTCTGACCTTGAATTAGATCCCAACAATTTAATTACTTTATGTGAATCCAAAAGCTTTGGAGTAGTATGTCATTTATTTATTGGACATGTAGGAAACTATAAAAATATAAACAACAACGTAGACGAAGATGCGGTTTATTGGAAAAATAAACTAAACAAATAAAACTTAAAATGAAAATATTAGTTACTAGTGGAGCAGTGTTGAATTATAGCTGTTTTCATTACCGCTATTAAAACGCGTTAAAAATATTTTGATAGGTTTCGTGAAATTTGCTTAACTCGCTATTTA
>Ga0078894_10001309_pt1 | contig 18430 bp, 12 predicted proteins | sample LauGreSu1BDMLBSD_2_FD_67506 | JGI IMG/M metagenome (GOLD analysis project Ga0078894, IMG submission 67506) | Freshwater lake microbial communities from Lake Michigan, USA - Su13.BD.MLB.SD (version 4) (version 4) | ecosystem: Environmental > Aquatic > Freshwater > Lake | place: Lake Michigan... | reverse complement strand
TGCACGAGTAGGCAATGTCGCAAAGGTGATGTGTATCAGCGCTACAGCGCTAGGAGCCCTCACTCTGATGATCCCAGCAGAGCTCACCTGGTTCACATATCTATATGCAGCTGTGGGCTTCGGGTTTGGAGTGGCTTATGTGGTGGGGATGGTGCGGGGTTCTAAAAACGCCCCTCATTAATTTCCATTTTCTCTAACACAGCTTGAGTTATATCTATTCCTAGTACATCTCCTAAACGCACAAGATAAATTAGAACATCTGCGATCTCTAATCGGATATCTCTCAATTTTTCCTCAGAGAGTTGATCCCTGGTTGAGCCCTCAGCAGTAAGCCATTGAAATTCAGCGGCCAGCTCACCTGCTTCACCTGCTATAGCCATTGCCAAATTCTTAGGAGTATGAAACTTTTCCCAATCTCGTGCGACAGCAAAATCCCTAATCTTGGATGTTAGTTCTTGAAAATCTCCGACGTTACTCAATTTGCTCTCCTAGTTTGGGATTCGATCTTCAAAATACTTTTTAACTGCAGGATCTGTGAAATATACATAACAACCCTTCATTCCTCGACTCATCAACGTGCGATAAGTATTTCTAATTAATTCACCAGCTTTGGCATCTGCAGCTTCTGGATCGAGTTTTCGTTCTCCTATGTAGCCGTTTAGAGATTTATCTGACTTAGCGCGCCCTTTTGGATCAGTTCCCAATTTGCCATTTTCGATTACGAGATCGCCTCCAACGATCACTCCTACGTAATCGACTTCAAGTCCTTGGCAGGTATGAATGCAGCCAACTTCATCAACAGACTTAGGGTTGATAATCCATTCATTTCCATAACTGGCGAGATTCCAACGTGCTTGATAATCCTCATTTGGGATAACAATGTCGTAAGCCTTCGGTTCCTTCTTGCTTACCCAATTCCAGCAGTACCCTGCTACGACTCGCGATTTGTTGTTGATCCGATTTTTATCTCGAATTGCATCATGTAACTCGCTCGCAGAATCGAATATTTGGAAATCGAACTTGTCACGGGAGAAATAGTTTTCAGGGACATTCTGTAGTCCGAGAGAGTCATCCAGCCAGGCCATATAGTCATCCGAGCCTCCGCAACGAAATTGTGAGACCAATTCCAAAAGCTCGACATCCGCATCAAGCTCTGCTGCGTATGCCTTAATTCTTGAAATTTCACCCACATCTGACCATGTTACTTTCTGTGCTTCATCTATGAAAAAGACACTCAGCTTCGCCGAATAAATGATTTCTTTAGTCTGGCTTTCACCTAAGTTTTTGAACATTCCTGATTTCATCCGAAGCCTATGTGCCTCATCAACAATTAATACGTCCATGGAATTTTTCTTAGTTTCCGTATAGGAACCAGACCCTCCAAATAGGTGCTTAACGGAATCACCTTTGACGAGATTCTTTAGTTTTGCTTGGAAGACATCGCGTGGCGCTGCATTAGCAGTCACATATTTGACATTCATTCTCTCTGAAGTCAATTGCGCAAGAGCATTTATTGAAATTACAGATTTACCAGTTCCGGGTCCACCCTTGATGACAAGAACTTTCTTCCCGCTTTTCTGTACTTGTCGTGCATTCCTCAGAATAGTCTCAAAAGCAGTTTTCTGTTCATCTAGCAGGATGAATTCGTCCTGACCCTTGAGCATATTGCCCACAGCATCCGCCAGTTGCTTAGATGGTCTAATCACAGCTGCATCAATTCGCTCAAGTAAGCTAATCCCAGATCCCTTTTCTATTTGGTTTTCGATGAGCTTCTGTAATTTGCCATTTTCGCCGTGAAAAAAAACAGGAGCAAGTCTTAAGGCATTCTCATAACGTGAATCATTAATCACTTGATTTTCTTTGCAATTATGCAAGTAGGCACAAGCAGAAACCGATAACTCATTTTCATAAACGTACTCGTTGAACATTTCTAAATGCGACTTATAGCTCCAAACTTGGTACGAAGGATGCGTTACATCCCTTACCGCGCCTCCAAGAGCAGTCTTGACGTGTTCGTCCAAATCGGAGAATTGAATATCCGTCCATTGCTTCAACTCAACTATTACGAGTGACTCCTTGCCTTGGGCATTGATTCCAGTAATCACAAAATCCAATCGAAATCTGCGGCCATTAAGTCGGTATTCAATTGCAATTCCAGCATCACCAGGAATGCCCTCAGATCGCATAACGTGAGACATTGCATTTCCAAGGGAATTTCGCCAAGAGAGGTACTCACTCTCAGCGACATTAAAATTAAGCTTCAACTTCACGGCATCACGGACCTTGTCTTCTATGACGGGGGCATCTCGCAAGAAGTCGTTCTTCGTCCCTAGGTATGCCAGCATGGAGGAAGGCTATTCCCTCGGGGCGACAGGTTGGGTAATTGTGCTCATTTCGTTCCATTTGTTGCTTGGGTCAGTGATGCACGAGTCAAGATGTCGTTAACGCGAGGTAGATCTGCGCTTCCGTCTTAGGTCTCGACGCTCGGAGGATCTCAGCAGAACTGAACTACTGCTCACTCTGAAGAAACATTCGTCAAACACAGTTGAAGGATCTAGGCTTAGCTACACAACGCACTTTAAAGGAGTACTGATGTCTGTTGATCAGTTCAATATTCTTAAGAAAGCTATGGATGGCCAACCGGCTCTGAGAAACGAATTTGAATTAGCATTTGCAGCTATAGCCGCAAAACACCACCCTTCAGATAGAGCGGAACGTTTTGTTTTTGGTGGTGCTTGTGAATGGCTATTGGCAATCACGGCTTGGAAGGCAGGGGTCAAAGCGCTTCCCGCCGGTCATGCCCAGAATGGTTTTGACTTGATGCAATTCAAAGGAGCAATTCAGGGGCTCTGGTCATTAAAGTCATCAGCTTCATATGGATCAAATTCACCAATTAATTTGAGAAACAATATCTCATCTTCCACTAAAGCAGCGGCTGCCGTCTATGACCATCCAACAGTATTCATGGGGCCCTATCTTCCGGGCATTACATATGTAGATTTCAAGAATCTTCCAAGCCTTGCCTCAAAAATTGTTTACGACAAAGATGCCTCAAAAATCAAATCCAAAGAGATTCTTGACTTCGCTGTAAAAAATCCTGATTGCGTCATACCCGTCAAACTCACTGCCGTTGCAAATGTCTCCGTGATTGATTCGAATCTAAATATTGTTGCAAATGTTCTGACCTCAGGTACATATCCTCTGCTAGGTCAAACCGTCGATATCCTCCAGAAATACTCAGAGAAAGTAACTGTCCTGCGGGATCTTCATACCAGCGGCAGCTTGTCTGATAGCGACTTTAAAAAGTCTCTCTTGGAAATGGAGCTTAGTTAATTAAGCCGAATTAGATCGAGATTTAGCAACCTTTTTTGCCTCTGCACGAACCTCAACCTCAAAGAGAGTCTGTTGAAGAGCTCCGTGATGAACTTTTGCATAATCGGATAAAATCTCATCAGGGCTATCCGGAGAGTCAATTATTGCCCTAAGTAACGCGGGTTTATTTGCCAGTAAGTCAACATCTCTCATCACCTGTGCCTTCAAAACGTTGTATACAACCCCAACATTTACACCGTTACCTAATTGCTTGTAACTTGCGGCATTGGGTTGTCCGACAAAATCAAACCAATCGGGCAGGCCTTGAAGCCTTGCAGCTTCGCGAATAGTGATCCGTCTGCTTTGTTTACCAATAATGGATGTTTGGGTTATCGCAACTAGTGCTGGCACATAGGTGGGCTTTTTCGCTCGAATTCCTGAGGGCCGAAAATGCATAATGGTCTCTTTCAGAGTCTTGGCATCCTGGGCTTGCCATTCGAATTTGCGACGGCTTGGTGGAAAAACATTCTCATCTTTGATTTTAACTCGCTTCATCCACGCATCGAGTGTGCGCTGATGCTTCGTATAAAACTCAGAATTCTTGCGAAGGAAGGTTTCTTTCCAATCTGGAGTTCCGTATGGGATTACCAAATCATCTGCATGAACCCATTCATCAACCCATATTGGGAAACCTGGTAGTGGTTGATCCTTCAATTTTTTGCGCATAGTAATGACAAAATCATCCCAAGCATCAATCCATCGTAATTCAGATTCGTTAAGCGCTACTTCAGCTTTTTTGGCTTTTGTTGTGATTTTTTCAAGAGGTAGGTGCTTCGAAAGATTCCATTCCTTTGAATTCCAATCTTTCATAGCTCTACTTAAGTCTGGAACAACTGGGCGGCTATTGAATTTGGAGGAGCCTTCTGGGATCTTTGTGGCTGCGATGAAAACTCTTTCGCGAACTTGAGGTCTTCCTCCAAAATTTGGATGTATCTGATGCGGGGAGATAATCAGAGGGTCATCGCTTACGCGGTAACCAAGTTCGCGGAGCGTGTGAATGATTACATTCCACTCATGGATATGACGAGGTCCAGCCAAGTTTCTGACATTTTCAAGTAAAACAAGTGAAGGTCTGTGATCCTCAATTATCTTGGCGATGTTCCAGAAAAGAGTTCCACGCACTTCCTCCATGCCTTTTTGAAGTCCGGACTTACTAAACGGCTGGCAAGGGAAGCCGCCAACTAAAACGTCGTGGGCGGGAACATCCATGACAAACTCATTGGCATGTTTTGTGATGTCATCATCGGGACGCTGCCCCCAGTTACGGAGGTAGATTTCAGAAGCAGCCTTGTCAATCTCTGAGGCATAAACACACGTCCCGCCAAGGCTAGCCAGCGCAGCATGAAAGCCGCCGATGCCCGCAAAGAGGTCTACAAATTTGAAACTCATGGGGATAGCTTAGGGGACATCACTGACAATTTCTGTAAATCCGAATTAGAGCCGTCTAAGAATTGTGTTGGGCTTAAATTCAAGGCTGGCTTGCGAGAAGAACTGCATAGGCCCAGATAAGTGAATTTCATCGCCTATTTCGACTCGATGACCCACAGGAACTTTGCTCACATCATAGGACTTCGCAGGGATCTGGGAGTTATCCACCATGGCAATGGCCACGTATTGATCGGTTAATGCTTTGACCATAGTCACCTTGCCTCTAACCGCAAGCGGGATGCCATTCTCGGCAGTGATGCCAGAATCATTGAAATCTTTACACACTGGTTTGAATGAGCAGAATCGACAGTTTTTCAGGGATGGCGAGGCTTCCGATGAATCACCATCAATCACTTCTAGTGCCCTAGCAATATCCTTTTCCAGATCAGATAGGAAACTATCTTGGAAATTAAAGGCATGCTCTTTCCCAACCCCAGCAATAATTGACGCCGTCTGGACTTTCACGCCAAAATTTCGAGTGGTTAAAATGGAGTAAATTCCCATTTGTATCTTGTATTCATGAGAATCCAAAGAACTTTGCCCAAATTTGTAATCGTAAACAAGGGCATGATCTGGGAACACAATTAATCGATCTATATACCCATGAAGGCGTAAGTTCTCGTCACTCAAAAATTTCTCAGAATAAACCTGCACATCACCACCAACATTTGGCGCATACTCGGAATTCTTGAACTTTGTCTCTATTCTTGAACCTACCAAACCTTTAGCCGCAATCTTCGTCTTGAAGTAAGATTTCCAAGAATTAATAGGGGCTACAGGATTCGGCTCCCAGGTTAATTTGTACTTTTCAAAATAATCGGACTCAATCTCTTTCCAAGTTGTTTCAAACCAATGATTCCAATGGGATTGCTCTATCTTATGCGAACTTTCTGATGCGATTTCTAGAACCTTGTGAGCAATTTGCCCAAGTAAAGCTTTTTGGGGTGTCTTAACTTTAATATCCCTATGCACAGTTCTTAATGCAACAGACTGATTACAGGAGAGAAACCTCAAGTAGGAGGATGGTGAGAAAAAGAACTTTTCTTCAAGGGACAAGACTAGATCAACTCCATGAGTATCTTGTTCGGATTTCTGTTGTATGTGAAGGCGCTAGAAAGTGAAACACTCTCCAAATCAAATTCTGCCTTTAACTCCTCGGATATCTCTGAAGCTAGAGGTCCGTAATAGTCTTCATCTTTAAGCCAGAGTGGATGAACGAAGATAACGGCTTTCTTTGTGTTTTCGGAAATAAGTGCAGGCCATCCGGATTTTTCAGAATATGCGAGACTGATACCCAGAAGACCATTTTCAATAATGTCTGAAACAATTTTTTTCGAGAATGGTTTCCAGATATCTGATCTAAACTGTCGCCCTCTAATGGCTGAAGTGAGATCCAAAGCGAGTCTCCAGTCGAGCATTGGATGAAGATGGCGATTATTAAAACTTCTAATGCAGTCAGGGCATGATGTCGAACATCCACTGTGACCTTCCGATAGCCATTTGGCCTCAAAGCTTTTCTCTATCTCATCTAAAATTCTTGTGAATTCCTCAGGTTTACCAATTTGAACCGAATAGCCAGCACCATTTGCATGTGCATCAGCGATAAAGAGTCTTGCAGTTTTCATCTCATGATGCTGGGCATTCTTTCTTTGTTGCCCCACGATGAACTCCTCAGAGTCAACTCCAAGAACTATTTTGCAGGCATTTCTTAATGCCTCAGAGAAAGAGATAAAAGCAGAGACACCGCTGGTCAGATTGATCTTTCTTGGATCAGCATTTGGCATCGCAACTGGAATTTCTCCGAAAACATGTGCTAACTCAGCTTCCTTAGTTTCTATATCTATTGTTAGGGCGTCCGTAACACGAATATCACCTATGGTGATTAATCTTTCACTCCCCTGATTCAAAAGAACTCTGCTACTCACAAATTCGGGCACAACTACCGTGTTGTCTGACGTATCAACTACTTCGAATCTATTCCCTTTGTTGTCGTTCACAGTGACTAAGCGAGATTGCTCAAATATGGTCAACGTCGCTGAGCCAACCTTTGTAATGATAGCTTCTGCGTCATCAGGTAAAACAAGTGAGGGAAAACCGCTGGCGGCGCCCATTGATAGTTCACCATCGTAATCCGATGGAGTTTCAAAGTCGGTCCTGAAGCCGAGCGGTTCATACATTACGAAAGGAGTAGAGGGACTCATGCAAATTGAACAATTTACATTTTGGCCTTCGTCGAATGAAATGGCACCACAAGTCTCACATTTACGTAAATTGTTCGGACTTCCTAGAGGATCGACGGTTAGGACTTTTGAGCCTTGAAATTCATAGGCCGCAAAACCCGCAATCTGATACACCGAGTGATCCTTGATCATCTCAACTCCTGGTGTAAACATAGTGACTGCAGCATCGATCGGTCTCGAAGACAAAATCGCGCTATCGTCAAAAACATTCTTGGGTTTGGACCTGAAGAGTTCTCGCACACGTGTTGGGAATCCAAACATTGGAAGAAGACCCTGCTCCGCAAGGTGCAAGCTCAATGGGTAATCAGCGCGTTCTGATTTTCTCACAGCCGTGTCAATTTTTGAGATCAATTCTTCTTTGAGTGCAAAAGTGAAATCCACAGCGTCATTCATAAATGGAGTTCCGACAATCATGCTAGCCACAACTTGACTGACTTCTGGAGATGAATTCAAAAAACTTTCCACATGAGATTTATAGACAGCACCCCAATCACCAGTGCATCCGAAGACACCGTGGATATCATCCGCAGTTTTGTCAGGCTGCAAATTAGTAGGCAAAGATGCAAATGCTCTTCGCAGAACTTCGGCATTAATAACGCGAGTTACAACGTTTACTCTACCCATTTGGAGAAATGGTTCAGGTGGATTGTCGCTCGTCATTCGAAGTGGATTATTGAAATAAAATTCATCATGAGTTTTATCTCTACAGAGAGTTATGGCGTATGAAAACACTTGACCAAAACGCCCTGCGCGCCCAACACGCTGTTGATAATTGAATCTCTGCGGTGGAACATTTCCCATTAAGGTTGCGCGAAGTGTTCCTATATCGACACCAACCTCCATCGTGGTTGTAACACTCAAGACATCTATGCCGTGAGTTAGCGGGCTTTCCTGAGGTGTCGGCCTAAAGGCATCGTTCCTGAAGAATCTTTGGCGTTCACGCTGCAAAGATAAAGGTTTTGTTTGACCGGTTAATTCTTCAATTCTCAAGCGTGATGGCTCTTCACGAGAAAGCCAGGCGAAATAATCTGTATCAAAGATGCTTGTGTCCTCATTGGCTGTAAGTGATGTGCCATGACATGTATCGCGTATGCAAATTCCGGCACTACGATGCAAATGTCTAGCTGCGCATCTGTCACAGACAAACACTTGCTTCTCAGGTTTATTGACAGAGAGAGGCAGATTTCCTGTGTGTAGGTTGATTGACCAGTCGGTCAATAGTCCTGAAGAATGAAGAGCAGCCTTGACCCAAGCTGCCAATTCTTTCGCATCTAAACTCTCAATAGCCGCAACTGCTTGAAGATAGTGTTTCACCTTTGTTGGAACAGTTTGCGAAGTATTGTTGGCGCCCCTCTTCGCGCTAACGTAATACCCTGAAAGACCGAGCAAACGCACCACTGAATCAAGGATTTCACTAGTCGTCTCGGCCGAAATGCCCAATGGATTGGTTAAATCTCCGCTGAAATGCAAGTAAGCAATTCCAACCGACTCTAGATCACGATCTGCTCTTCCAAAGAGAACTTCCGAGGCGAGACTTGAGCGAAGTGACATAAGGTAAAAATCGTAACCTCGTTGCTTCTCAGTAGGATTGGCAATTTGAGTCCATAAACCAACTTTGGAACTAAAATATTTAAACCATGGTGTCCTATTTCTTGAAGTTACCTTAGGCCCATATCCAAGTGGCGGAACTCCAAGTTCAACTAATGCTTCAAGAATATCCTCAGTAAGAACCGTCCAGCTATTATCTCCACTGTTAGCCAATATATTTTCAAACTCTCGGATCTTCATCTCGTCATTAGAATTTCCTAGCCCTCGAGACAAAAGATCGCGCAAATGATCTATCTCCATCTGGATGCGCTCAGGACTTTCTTTCTTCATTTCATATAGTTTTCGGGTGAAGAGTTGGCGAAGCAAGTCAAAGTGATTGTTGAAGGCAACTCCAGCTGCAGTTCCTGAGGCATCCGCAACGCTGTCGGTAAACACGATTGTCTTGGATGACTCCTGCACTCCTTGAACAGGTATTTGGAGGGAACGCACAAGTTGAGAAAGTATTATCTGAATAGCAATTGACTGACCGGTGGTGTGAGCTCGGATGGGAGACCTTAATTTATGTTGCTTCCAGAAGGCGTTTGCGGACTTAACGTACCCTTCCGCTGCACATGACGGACATTTAAGTGGAAGGGCAGGGTAAGCCTGATCAATGCTTTGAGGCTGATCATGGCCAAAGCGCAGGACTTGAATGAAACCTTCCTCTAGATCAGAATTAGAGTCATAAAAGCCGGTTAGCGAATGAATCCGTGCTGGTGCAAAATCAAACTTAAATGTTTTCGAGGTGCCTCGTGCAGTGTCCTCATATTTCTGATTCCATCCAGTCGCATTAATTGTTGTATTTGGTGAAATCCAGACAAAATCTTTGGATGAACGTTGCTCAGCCAACTCCTTTCCTGAATTATCCGGCTCACTCCGGGAAAGTGAACTGAGATATATCTGTGGCTCGCCCATCTCAACAGGGTCTGAATTAGATACAAATCCACCGAGTGAAACATCTCCGCAATCAAAGCAATACAAAAGTTCCAGGACTCGAGAGCTGCAAACATCGCAACACACAGTAGGAATGTCGAACAGTTTTCCTAGAGTTCTACCCTCGTAGAAATAATCTTTTGCGCCCTCACATATAGGGTTCAAGCAAGCCCACAGTCCACGTGGAGTTCTGAAAAAAACATGACCTCGCAGTCGATTTAAACCACTAGATTGCGAATCAGCAAATTGCTCCAATACACTAGCAAGAACACTTTCTCTGCGGTCATCGTCTCCAAATAATCGTTCAGCAATGTCAGAGAACGTATGACCGCGATACAAACCGACTTCGTCTTTACAAGCATTCACGACCGCAGCGGATAGTTGGGCTACAGGAACTTTAGCTTCTAAGACATCTTCCACTGTAAACTTTGGAACCTCAGGAACTTCGCGTGGTGTTCCTGAGGTAATCTCAAAGGAATTTTTTTCGGCGCCAAAAAAATCAGCAGCAAAATCTCTACCAATCTCCACATCTGTCATGGAAGCTGATGTTGCTATAAAGCGAACTTGTTTAGAATTTGGCGAGAGTCCCACACGTTGCAACAGATTTCGGACAACCATGGCAACTTCACTGCCCTGAGTGCCTCGATACAAATGCAATTCGTCTACCACTAGAGTAAGGAAGTTCTGGTCTGATTGCGCTAACCACTGGCGAGTCTGTTCGAACATTGCATTCTCTTGGTCGCGCATCAACATGGCATTAAGCATTGAATAGTTTGTTACTAAAATATCAGGGGCATGTGCTGCCATATCCCAACGAGCAACCATCTCTGCTCCTGATGGATTTGTAAATTGATCTAAGCTCTCTTTATCTCCAAAAATTGATTCAAACTCTTCATACTCTCGATCCTGAGAATTGATTTCAGTCTTATCTCGCTCAAAACGCTCAGTAATTGATTTCGGAGCTTCACCACCTCCAAGAGTTACGCCAGTATATCGGCCAAACCAAATCGGGCGATTTTCGGTCAGTTTGTTCGCAAGACGCACCACTCTTCTCAATCGAATAATCTGATCTTCAACCAAAGCATTCATTGGATATAGAATTAAAGTGCGAATTCCAGGCGCGCGTGTTTCGTTTCTCCTGAGTGGTTTCCACTTTCCACCTGGTGTTTTCCACCATTTTTCAGAGTCCGCTTGTTCGGCCCAAGTAGAGGCTTCAATAGCAAGATTTGTCAGGATAGGCAAAAGAAAAGCTTCCGTTTTGCCTGACCCCGTTCCAGAAGTAACAATTACATTTCGCCTGGAAGTTCCACTGAAATATGTTCTAAAAGCAGTTGCAACGTGTTCACGTAAAGCAATTTCCTCATGCTCTTCATAGAATTTACCAAAAATAGCACGACCTACACCAACGCCGATATTCTCATTCAATCCACACTCAGTCAATAGATCTCGGAGCGAAATGTCCGCATCGTATGACATCACTGGCTCAATAACTACATCAGCGAGCAATCTGGAATTCCTCGTCAATAGGTCACGTCGCTCACGCATCAATTCTGGATACTTCAACCAGTATTGTGTGTCGTAATATCGCAAATAAGTTTCAAGTAATTCTCTGCTTAGAGATATCGGGGTAAGGGGTTGGACTTTTCCGCTCAAGATCATGCCTCCATTTTAGTAACCAGGCGCCTAACAAATTCCTCTGATATCGACTCGTAAACTCTTAATTTGCCTGTTGAATCCACGGATGGTGGAAGCCCTGATGCCAAAATCGCCGCCCGTTGAAAGAGTCCTGGCAATGGGGCACCGACGGGGACGAATAACTGCTCGGAACTTTCAACATATCCAAACAGCGGTTTCCCATGATTAACAATTGCTTCAAAATGCTTCGCTGTAGCTGCTGAGACACTCTTAATTTTTCCCTTTGTCCAAGACTCTTCAGTGACGACGCAGTATTCAATCTTGTATGCACTCTTGAGCCTGTATCCACCAGTTCCATCAAAATCGTTACCAGGTAACCAAGAATTGGAGTTGGGATCATATTTGGCAACTTCTTCATACAATCCGGCGTGTTTCTCGGGAAGATCGACTAATGCATCGAGGAAATTAGGAAGTGCGGCCACCATGATTAAGTCTGAATCTATCGTTACGTTTACATCAATCTCTTCCTCGAAGCAGACGGAGACAAGCTCATCTATCGGGACTCCTTTTAGTTTGTTCAGAGACACAGAATCTTCAATTTCTTGAACCAAGTATCTATCCTTAAATCGTTCCTTTAGAATTTTCCTGGAGTTCTTCGGCCAGTAGCCGAGAAGAAGAACTCCATCACTGACCTCTGCTGCAAAACTAGGGTTGATTTCCCAGCCAATAATTTGCGCATTGTTATCACGCTGAATATCAATATGGCCCAAGTCTTCTAATGTATTGGTGAAGTTATGCCGAAAAAGTGAAGACGAATCAATATTTGCAGCGACCGCAGCAATATACGACTCGGTTCCCCCTCCTAAGTGCATTAGTGCATCGAGCGCCATGTCCCACGTGACCGAAAAATCGGTTACTCGTGGGAGGGCACTTACATTCACTTTTGAAGTTTGACGGACTTCTATGCGACTATTCGAATCTATCTGATCAAGCCTGAGTCGAGCATGCCAGTGGGTAGCAGGGAACATCTTCTTGATGCCACAATTCTTGCACTGCCCATCCACCTGATTGTTTGTAGCTCTCGTATGTCCATCGCGTCGAGAATTGGGCAACGCTGGTTCGATTTGCCAATTATGCGTTCCGTTCTCAAAGCAAATGGAAGTTCCAAGAGTATTCAACTTTAGTTCCTGCTCGGCTATCGCCTCAGTCTTTGAAACGGTCGCCCACCACCGCTCACTGGGCAAACTCCCTGAAAAAAAATCTTCGGATCTTGGATCGCTATCTATCACCGTGAAGGGGCCGTCAATTACGTCAAAATCTATGGAATCGGGATTTGCGGCTGAAAACAGTCCAACTCCATCTCTGCCAATGGGATAAACCAATCTATCCGCTCGCTTCCAGGTAACTGCATCAGGGCTATCGGATGACGCAACCCGGAGTACCTTTGACGCAAATGGCTCATCCGCATCATCAACTGATACTTGAATCTCATATCGCCCGTCTTCGAAGAATCCAGAATCGAAACTTCGAATAAACGTCTCGGCAAGAAAAGATTCGTTGACAATCTCAACACGCTCTTCTTCAATCATCTTTGAGATTTGTAGTTTAAGGTTATGTGCTCCGACCACAAAACTCCGGATTTCTATAGGAAACTCCTGATGCCATTTAGGTGGATTACCAGGCAATTGGAATCCTGCAGAAATCGTCAAGTCTCCAGTTCTGTTGGGGCGTAAAGCCTCTAGAAGTACATGTTTTCTTAGTAACTCTTGAGGAGGAATCTGTACTAGTTCAACGTCTGTAAAGACCACCCAATTATCAGGAATTCCTTTCATATTGGAAGAATCGACTTCCTTAAAGCCGCTACGCGCCGAATCTAGAAGAATATTTCTGACAGATTCAATATTAGATTTATGATCATTTACAATTATCATCATGCGCGTATGCAACTCAGCGCGTTCAATTTCGCGAAATCTTCTCGTGGTTTGGTCTAACCTAAGAACAGCAATTCTCTTTGGAGCTCTCGTTACTTCGATCGACTCATCAAACTTCCCAGTAATTGATTTTTCCAATAAATCAGTAGTCGCTATCGGCAATTTTGCAACATTTGGGTACATCCAACCTGAAGAGTCGGCCACCATAGAAATTTCTCTATAGTGTCCGTCGCTATCAAGAATCTTAAATCTTGACTCTTTTTGTCCAACAATTCCTGATACACCAAAAGAAAATCTAAGTTGCACTCCACCAAAGGTTGAAATTGTGGCTTCGAGGGCTAGTTGGATATCATCTTTTAATTGACCCTCTAAGGTTCTAACTTGAGGAATTCGACCGTCCCAGAGTTCCAATTCCCTACATACGATTTCAGACATTCTCGTACGGGCTTCTGGGTAACTCCAGAGATTCTGAAATGGCTTGCTTGGTGCAGAGTCATAACCACTCCAAACCTCGACACTTGCAATCCAATCATCAAGGACTGACTGCATATCTATCCTTGAAATTGAAGCATTTCGGCTGAGGCCATTTTTTCGAAACAAAGCCGGGAGTTTCTTTCTATCACCAGATCGCACCAAAGCTTGGGATAGTGCATACCCAACGTGCCTTGCAGACCCAATTGAGTATGCGGTGCCGATACCACGCTCTGCATTGAGAATTGAGTCAAGCCAGTAGTTCCAATTACTCCACAGCATATGGGAGTGATCACGGTAGCTTTCTGCCAGATCATCTTTCTCTGCGACATCCAATATCGCTGCAAGTCGTGGGTAATATGCGAGTGAGTTGAACTCTTTATCACCACCCATATCTAATGCCGCTGTTGTCAGGCAAACGAGCAGAGGAAGTTCTGGGTAACAAAGCGAACTATCCTGTACTACTTCTTTCCTCCATTTCATGATTGCCCTTGCGGCAACTTGAAATATCCCACCCGGGAGAGCTAGTGCCGCGTAGTGCCCGGAAGTTATCCGTTGAATGTGTGGGATGACTTCATCTGAACCACATCCAATTGACTCAGCAAGCAACGAACGCATTTCTTCATCAAGTTCAATGTAAGCTGGTCGATTTCTATTCAGTTCAGTGAATAGGGTTTGACTCAGTAGAAAATTCAATTCGCCATACTCATTTAAAGCCATTAATCCCTCTTTTCGCATTCACATAATTCCATGTTATTTCCTTTTTTGGGGAACTTTCCAGAAGTTTTTGCTCAAGACCCACAGTGATTTCTCGAAGACCCTCAAGGATGATTCCGAGCCTTTTCATCCTCCACCTCGTGCATGGCAGACCAAACCTTCATCAACGGATGGGCGAATTCATACCCTCGAGTGGCTGCCACCTCGGATTTGAAGTTCTTATAGGTGATGTCATGAGCCATCTGTGCCACCCACTTGGCAAAGAAATCATGGGTGACATTCACTCGATAGGGGTAGTCGTTCTGAGGAGTTGAAATGATTTTAGTCTTGGCGGATTCTGCAATTGGTATAAGTGATTCCTTGTCCCGGGCTCGCACCATCAGGTCTTTGCCATTGCTGACTGCGCTGACAAATCCAGTGTTAGTAAATAGCCACATAGTTATTCTCCTTCTGATTGTGAAATTGATTGTGCAAATGAAGCCCAGACTTCTGGGGTTCGCGTATCTGGCAGGTATCCCCCAGCCCCACCCATAAGCATGGGCAAGTTGGGATAGCCGCTTCTTAACATCTTGGCAACTTTTGAGTATCCGTCTACCGAGTATTCAAGTGATGAGAGCGGATCTTCTTTGTGGCCATCCGCTCCACAAGCAATGAAAATGAGATCAGGACAGAAGTCCTGGAGGTGGTGCAAGAACTCTCTGACTCCATCACGAAGTGCAGAGTCACCTTTTCCAAGTTCCCGTTCGGATTCATAAGAACCCAATGGAAGGTTGTAGACATTCTTGTCTGCCCGATCTTCATTACCTGTGCCAGGGAAGATTCCTTTCTCGTGAATTGAAAAGGTGAGTACTTGAGGATTGTCAGCCGTTAAGTTCTCTGTGCCATCACCGTGATGAGCATCAATATCCAGGATGGCAACTCTCTTGCCATGTTCCTTGGTTGCGATATCAGCCGCAAGAGCAAAGTCAGCAAATACACAGAAGCCAGATGAGTGGTCATACTGCGCATGATGCTTAGCTCCTGGAAAGTGAATAGCAGTCTTCGTTATTCCTCTAAGTAGTAATTCGAGAGCTGTGAGAGTTCCTCCAGCAAAAAGTGCTGCCAGCTCGGATAGATCCCCACGTTGGCCGCGCCATTGTGCAGAGCAATGCTCATCCAAGACCTCTTTGAGGTATTCAGGTGAATGGACTCTTGCTAGTTCTGCTGTAGTCGCTATGCGGGGCTGAATCTGAACTACTTCCTGGTGGCTATTGGTCATCAGCTCCAAGAATTGCTGTTGTGCATTAATGAATCTTCGTCCCTGAGTGGGATGAGTTGGGTCAAAGACCCAGTTTGCGTACTGATCTGAGTGAATTAGGTATGTAGTTTTTGCGGTGTTCTCCTTTTATCTGCTGATTAACTGACGCCAATTGCTGAGTATTTCTGGGTGAACTAAGTCTGGATAATTCCAAGGGGCGTTCAATCCCCCACCACCACCGCTCTTGGCGAAGTACTGGAAGGTGCGTAAGCGACCTGCTACTTCGAAGGTGACGGAGTGCTTCTGCTGAACTTCGAGTGACCACCTTCCGGTAGCAATTTCAGACGGGAAGCGACTGGTTGTCATGGGCCAAAAACCATCTGAATTTCCTCCATCGGCATTCCACAGACCCCACGAAGTTGAGAAGTTATCTGGGTAAAGAGCCTTGATATCTTCGCAAGCATGTTTGCCACTTATGATTATAAGTTCAGCGTTCGAGATCTTAAGGATTTTTTCCAGGAACTTATCTTTACACTTTGCCCGCGCACTTCTAACTCCTATTTCCTTTACGGATTTACAATGCACAATTTCTGACATTGCATAGTCTGAGTGAGCTGATACTTGAGATGGGTTTTTGCCATGAATATAGGCCGCCATGTTTCTAGCCCAGCCCCAGTATTTAACTTTATGAAGCAGTTTGCCATCATTACCGATAGTTCGATCGAGATCTTTGGATGGAAGACCATCGGATGCGCCAAAACCTCTTTTCAGATCAGATGTAAATCTATTGGTCGAGAATTTTCCTACATTCTGAATAGGCCATTCTTCTAGGTTCCAGTTTGGATAGTTTTCCTCTGAGTCAAAACTTGGATTGGAAGATAAGAACAAAATTGGTGCATTCTCGAGATCGCCTGTCCACGCTTCTGGGCGATGCATCTGACTATTTGTAATCTGGAAAACCTGAGGATTCCACTGCTTGGACTGCCAATCAACAACCTCATGACAAGGATGACTTCCATCAGTTAATGCTTTAGAAACTTCGGAGCAAGAACTGATATCTAATGCCAGCTTTGTTACTTCATCCATTGGCAATACCTAGCCTTTCAATTAGTGATTTAGCTGCATCTAGATGCGGTGCTATCTCGAATGAGTAAGTGTCATCTACTCCGTAGGCGAAGTGAAGAGCTTGGGCCATCTTGATGGCGATCTCTCGAGGTGAGAGCTCAGATTGATCAATGAATTGAGCGTAATTTGGCAGATAGTGCTCTGGATAGAAACGCCAGCCCATGAAGAGCATGGCCTGCTGGCCAGGCTCTTCAAGCGGCGGTTCTAAGAACTCGTTACTAATGGCTTCGATGAGAAGGACGTTGTCGTGCTCTTGGAGCGCTTGCACATATGGACCGTGGATGTAATCACCACCGTACGTTTGTAGAGTGAAGTGATCTGCTTTGTGGGCGATGTAGGTCTCAAGGACTTGAATGAGATCATCGAAGTAATCTGGTAACTCTTGCATGGGCACTCCTTCATTAAGCCGCTTGTTGGGATGGGGAAGTTTGAAAGAAGGCGCTGCCTTCAGTTAAGAGCCAAGTGCAGAAGTCGTGATTGAAGAGAGCATCTTCACCGCGACTCTCACGGATGAGATCGATTGCCTTTTCTGGCGTGCAACCATCTTTAATCAGGATGAGCGCCATAACTAGCCCAGATCGATTGAGGCCAGCTTGGCAACGGATTAGTACGCGATCGCCGGACTTCCAGCGGGCGTAGCCGAACTCGACCGCTTCGCGTAAGCGATCAAGATTGATATCGCGAATTGAGGCATCAGGGACTCCGTAGCGAAACTCCTGGACATTCCAATCAGCTGGGCGCGCCCATGCATACATCGTGACGATGGCATCGAAGGGAAGGTCGGTGCGCTTGCGGTTGTTTGTAACAGGTAGGTGGATGACATCGAGGTCATCGGTACCTCCCTGGAACAAGTTAGGTGCAATCATTGAAAATAGTTGTGGGTACATAAAGGTTCTCCTTAGTTGAGGTAGTCATCACCGTTAAGTGATGGATCTGTTGGTTGATTGCGGACATTGCGGGAGCGCGTTTTGCGTGAGTAGGACTCAGTCATGCGCTTTGAGGAGTAATGAATGTCTTCTTGCTCGGCAGTGTTTGCCAGAGTTTCGATTTCATCAGCTTCTGCTCGGATGATGGCAAGTGACTCTGCACTGCGCTCATCAGTAACTGGAATCAAAGAAGCCTCGCGACGAAGGGTGGCCGCTGTGCCTTTGAGGCGGCCTGAGGCTTCTTTGATTTTTCCATCGCGAAGCTCTTCAACTGCCAACGACTTTGCAGTCTGAGCTTCGAGGATCAACCGCTCGGCACGAACGATTGGATCAGGAATACGCCCAGCGGCGACATCACCAGGGACAACGTTGACGTTGACCGGCATAGTGACGGAGATTTCCTGACGAGCAGCAAGATCCAGATATTCGATAGCTATATCTGCAATCTTGCAAAGACCAAGGGATGCAATCCCTGGAATCTCAATGTTGATGACAAAGCGGCGATTTTCGCCACTATAGAGATCGCCCAATTGGACGACGTAGGTTTCACCGTCTTTCCAATATGGAAGACGCTGTAAGACTTCAATGGCTGGTGCAGAAGTCATTACAGCAGTTGGGGTGAGGCGAAGAACTGCATTGACGATTGATTTATCGAGCAGGTCATCTACTTCAGCAGCGATTGCACCGACGGCTTCATCGATGGTTCCGGCGAAGCGGTGTGCTCCCCCACCACCTTGGGCGAGCGCTTCCAGAATGGTCTCGTCATAACCTGTGCCAAGACCAATGGTGGAAGTTGTTACCTTATCTCCAGCTGACTTAGTGGAGACA
>Ga0078894_10001308_pt1 | contig 18436 bp, 18 predicted proteins | sample LauGreSu1BDMLBSD_2_FD_67506 | JGI IMG/M metagenome (GOLD analysis project Ga0078894, IMG submission 67506) | Freshwater lake microbial communities from Lake Michigan, USA - Su13.BD.MLB.SD (version 4) (version 4) | ecosystem: Environmental > Aquatic > Freshwater > Lake | place: Lake Michigan... | reverse complement strand
CTTTGTGTTCGGCTCTTGAAAAGAATACAATTCGTCCCACACTAAAATGTGGCTGTGCTCGTAACGCCCCGCCTCGCAAGCGTTCTGTGATGCTGGGTGTGTATAAAGCGCCGTCTAAGCTGAAACGTTGAATTTGTTCAATCAATGATTGGTTCATCATATATTGATTTGGTTTATATATTTTATAACGTCGTTTAGTTCTTATATGCCTACCGACATTGTTTGTATGCGCGCGCGCGTAACGCGCACTGCCCAGACCCGGCAGTTCAAATGTTCCCTAAATGTGGGTCGTAAAATTAATACCGTATTTTCAGTTTTAAAATACACATTTTTGCGGTATTTTTTTTTGTGTCCTGTGATGTGTCGTGTGACGTCGTGTGATGTGTGGTGGCGTTCGTGTGTAGAGGCGTTCCTGCTACAAAAGCGCCTCGCGAAACACGCATTCATCAATTCTTTCACTCAACAGAATGAACCAGCTCAACCTCATTGGAAATCTCGGCAAAGACCCGGAAATTGTGTCTAAGGACAAGAACGAATTTGCTAACTTCAGCATTTGCGTGAATTCAAGCGACAGCAAAGGAAAACACGCGGATTGGTTCAACGTCAGCGTTGTCAATGCTCATTGTGTTTCGTTCGCGAAAGAACACTTGAAAGCTGGCGATATGGTCTTTGTTTCGGGACAGCTCAAGGTTGAAGAATTCACCTCAGCCAAAGGTGAAAAAAAGACGTCGGTCAAGTGCGTGGTCGGTTTTGATGGACAAATCCGCAAGCTTCACTCTGCCGACCCCGAAGCCAGAGAGAAGAGAGCCCGCGGCGGTCAGTGATTAGAATGTTTGCTTTTCACTCTTTGATGAAAATAAATAAAGCTTACTTCATTTAATTTAGACGCTCCACCTTCCAAATCTCCTGCGTGTAAAACGAGCGTTTTAATAAAGCGCCCCCGTTTTCCGGTCTCACTTTATATGTTATGGGATGAGTTGGCTTGATTTGAGCAATTTTATACTTGTCGGGGCTCCAAATAAGCTGCCCTTTGTTTTTGATTTTGTCTTCCAATACCACACGAACAACATCGCCAATAATAAACTCTTTTTTCCCTTGTGGCACAAACGATGTTTTATAAAAGTGCTCCAATAATTCGCTTTCATTTTCGGGCATTGATGCCGATGTGGGGGTAAATTTTATTGGTCTCTGTTGTTCGCGTTGTATTATTAATGACCTGTGAAAATTGTTGTTGTATCGGTGCGTCGCGTATTCCAACATCGTCATATCTTTGATAACACTCCAATCACTAAAAAACGGGCAAGTTCCTTCATCAATCAATGCCTGCTCGTATTCTTTTATGTTTTCACGGCTCACACCGTTTAACGACAACTTAATGTTAAAACATTTTGGTCGTGTAGGTTGTAATATTTCAGGCATAACTTCCATCATATCTTGTATTGTTTTGATGACGCGTTCCGCCATAACAGCTTTATTTTTTGAATGTGTGTGGTATTGCTCAACTTTATCAATGAATGGTGGTCTTTTATTGAGATGATTTTTTCCTTCAAACGGCTCATAAACAACGGGCTCCCCGTCCGTATTTTTTGTTTGAAATGGTAACGTGTCAAAGTTATCGGCTGTATCATCGTTAATTACCGACAACGCAACACGTCTGTTTTTTATTTCATCTTCAATCGGTAATAATGGTAAAATGTTATCAAATTCGGCGCCTTCATCCGTCCAAATGTATGCTCTTGGTCGCCGAGACGATTTTTCCAATATTTTTATAAACGCTTGCTTGACTTCATCTGGTTTTGTTGTTTTGAGAGGTTGTGTCCATAAAAACCGACTAAAAATATCAAGCACATACAATACATAATTAAAGTTTCCGTTTTTTACCAAATCGCTTTTTGTTGTTTGTCGTTTTTGCGTTTTTTGACCTGGAAATATTACCTTTGCCGATGTTTGAGCCAACCGTTCAAGAAGCTGAGGTTTTGTTTGATTAAGTTTAAAATAACCCGTCGCAACAGCTCGCAATTCGGGGTCGTCATTAAAACTGTTTAAAAGGTTTTCTTGAACATCGTTTGTTTCTGTAAAAAAAACATTCAATTTTGCTCGTATATTTCGCCTTGCTTCGTCGTAGTTTTCACCAATTTGTTCCGTATCAATGTTTAATATGGACAATATTTTGTCGGCAATCGTGTCTTCTTGATTGAGTTTATTTGTTGTTGATTTGGCTTGATTAGATGTAAAATGTGGTCCGCCAATGTCCATTGTCCAAATGTGGTCCAATCCGCTCTGTTCGACCCGTCGTCTTGGAAACACTTTTATAATTTCCTTGTTTTTTATCAACTTTCTCGCGTCCTTCAACCGGTTTTGTGGTTTGCTCATTATATATATTCATTCAAGACATTTTACTATCAGGAACACAAATTTGATAAACTCAAATCAATACAATGAACCAACACGATGCGTTGTCCAAGACAGCGATAGTCAGTCAATACCTGGGCGAACGGGTCCGCCACCTTTGACGAGAGCTTCAACACCTAATGAGACGATGCGCTTGTTGGCGTGCTCAAATTCATATCACGAAACAGGATACCTTCATCATCCGTGGCGTCACTCTCGCTCTTCATTGCGGAAATTTCCAGTTCTTGGCTTTCCTTTTCCACGCGACGACTTTCCCTTTCAATCTTCTTCTTTCTCTCCTTGATGCTGCGATGGTGCTCAACGGCGGCTTTTGCGATAGCCGCCTCGCATTCGGCAATGCTGTGGGAAGGCTGTTTGAAAACCATCCCAGAACAAAATTCCATAGCCTTTTTGTCAGCCTGAATGAGTTTTTGAAACGTTTCGACTTCCTGACTTTTGTCCGCAATGTCGCGTTGAAGCTTTTCGACCTTTTTCGTCACAACTGAGAGCATCTCTTCGCGCTGGGACCGATTGATAATGGCTTCTTTCCATTTTTGATACAACCCTTTGAAGTCTCTTTCCGGAAAATGCTTTGGATATTCGTCTCTCAAAGCATCCGCCTCTTCTTGTTTTCCGGCTTTCACGAGCTCATCATATTCCTGAAGAACAACCTGACGCATCTGTTCAGCAAGCGCGCGGGCGCTTTCTTGTTTTTTTTCCAACAGCTTGATTTCAAGGGAACTAAGTTCCTTTTCCTTTGCTGCTTTCGTTTTTGGAGCGTAAGTTGCCATTTTGAACTGCGTGCGCTCTCTCGCTTGCGTCTTTTTCAATTGGGCAATAATTCCATCACACACGGCACATCACAAGACACACATCACCCGACCATCACACGACACACATCACACGACATCTCACGACACCGGCCCAGTCCCAAGGATACTGGCACACTCACACAGATTTTCACAACAGAAAAGCGGTATATAAATTTGAATACACACGTCCAGCCGTTATTTTTTTGTTTTCCGCGTTGACAGCGTGTCAGTTGGGTGCTGCTCTTAAAGTGCCGCGTTCAAAGGCTGAATACGCGTGTCAAAAAAAATGTCCGGCGGCGGTCCTGCTCCAAAACGAAAAAGTGACAGGTTGAGTGGCGATGGGTTGATGTCAGCGCTAATCTTTGATGTCTTTGACGAGGAACAATACGACGTTGGTCCTAGCGTTGACGAAGATGTAGATGAGCCCCCGAAGAGACTAAGGATTTTATGGGCTGACAAAGACGAGGCACTTACAAAGTTGATGGAGAAAGAGAAAGACCCAAGAATTGGAGACCGACTGAATATGATGTGGGTGGAAAAACTCAAGGCTGTCAGTGGATGGAAAAGGGGTGATTGGCTTTACGCCTCTCTCAAAAAAAATCACGATGGCGGATACCTGGACATTTTTTATTCAAAAAGGGGGGTTCATCTCGGTTGGACTGATTTGATTGTTGAGCCAAGTGGGTATGTTTGTCGGCAGCATTTCAACCTATACTCTAGGGCAGAACACTTATTATTTGAACAGAATATTATGAACAGAATTATTATTCCTTATTCATTCTTCATAAGAACTCCAAGCGACTACAACGATTACATTTGCGACAAGATTAGGGAAGATGCTGCGAAAGATGCGCAGCCCTCCAAGAAGAGCAAAAAAAAGTAAGCAGTTTCCCACCGTTTTTTACATTTTTTTTTCATTGTCTTATTCCTGTAGAGTGCCGTAAAATTTAGCAACTTTGACGCTGTCTTCAATCAATCGTTTATCCCGCTCTTTTGTGTTTGTTGTCTTAGGTATAAAAGGGGACGACACACCAACAATGTTTTGGTTTTCAACTTCTTTGTTTATCATATTTACAATTCTAAAAACAGCTTTTTTGAACAAGGACACAATACTTTCTTCGGCATCGTAGTGAATGTTTATGATTTCTTCCAGAGTTTCTCTGCCGTTAGCATACGCATCTACAATGGTGTAATACATATAAAAACCCCACCACATACAACCATTTTTGATGCTATTGTCTGTTAATTCATTTGTTTGGAACCCGAGCAGTTGTTGGTTGTGAGTATCATACGATGTGCGAAAACGGCAACCTAATCTCGATGCGATTTTTTTAAAAATGCCGTGATATTTTTCAAGTTGCTGTTTGTTGTAATAATCTTTGTTGTAATATTTTTTAAGCTCGGTATTGTTTGTTTCTGCGCCCATTGGGTCGTAAAACGAGAGAGTTTTTTCGTCGCGGTCGTAAATGAGCAATCCCGAATGGTTTTGTTCCTTGATTTTTACCGGGTCAAATGGTTGTATATTAACACAAAAGAATATAGCTTTTTGCTCGTCTCCTATGCCGGCTTTAACTTCTTCTGCTATTTCATCCCAGCTCATTAAGTCGCCTGACTGATTTGGATGAAACATATGAGATTTATCATTTAAAAAAGCATCGGTTTTCATCTTTGACTGCGTTGGGGTCATATATAAGTCAAGTGTATTCATAATCGGCAGCACATTATCTTCCACATTCCACACCTTTTCATCTTCATATCCCCCCCAATATCCCGTGTGGATAATCGCAAAATCTTCACTCGCTGCCCCAATATAGTTTTGTAAACCAGCAAGAAACGGCGCGACCCATAAATTCATTGGAATTTTATAAAAACATTTGATGTTCGTTTTCTTCAAGTCGTTTTCGCTCCTGAACTCTGTTTTTATATCATTATACAAAATTCTTGTGCGTTTTCGTTTTGTGTTTGTTTGTTTTACCTTTTTTGCCTTTTGTTTTACAACAGGTTGTTCAGCCGCAGAATTTCTTTGTGGTGCCGCGTAAAACCCGTTTTTTATGTTTATTCCGTGAGTTTCTTTTGGTTTTTTTGTGCCCGTTGTGTGATTTTCTTGGAATTCGTAAGCGTCTCCATAATTCAGTAAAAGCTGTGCTCCTGCTTTTATATTCTTCGTAGCCATAACAACCACATCATTTTGTAAAATAATGTTTCTTGGATTTACTTCATTCCAATCATCTATTTTATCGTCACTGATGTCTTTTACCATAGCAAGAATACAATTTTTTATTTCGCCTCGTTTTACGGCGTTAATCATTGCTCCAACGCCTCTTATAGCAGCGGCATCAACATAATCCTCCTCTGCTTGAACCGTATATGGCGCGGTAAATTCACCATACCTGCGCATCAATTCATCACGGTCAATTTCTTCCCCATTGTATTTTGCGATAATGTCGCCCTTTTTGAAAATAATTTGCGGAGGTTGCCCAACAACAAACACTCCCTTACCTCGTCCATCGTCGGTATCCTTTATTTTCAGCTTCATATAACTGGGCAGATGTTGAAAACAATATTCCGTCCCAATATTCTGCTTTCTTTTACACAAGTTTCTGTTTTTCAATTTGAAATTACACCGTTGTGGTTGTAGTTCTTGGGCAAACATCAATTCGCTGCTATCCGGTTCGTAAAACGAAAAATATTGCGCGCCTCCTACCCACCTGTTTTCAGTTTCATCGAATTTTCTGTCCGCACACCCCATCTCACATCTGTTATTATATGTCTTTCCGTCCTTTCCCACGACGGGGTTGTAATTTTTTGGACACATACATTCACCCTTACCCACCCACACATTTGTTTCTTCGTCATATTTGCGTTTTTCGTCACACGAACATTTTTTTCTGCCCCCCACAAAATTATCAATGCTGTGGGCTCCTTTCGTTTGCCACAATGTCCCCAAATTGGAATTGATTGCGCTTAAAATGTTGGAACCGGTTGTTGCTTTGGTTTGACGAACTTCAATGTTGTTTTTCACATTGTTTCGCGCCATTGATTGATACAACGGGTCTTTGTCCAAGTATATCCGCCTGTGAAATTGTGTAAAATTAACATCTTTTGGTTGAACGGCGGGATTAAAACTTACGGCGTAATCAATTAGTCCATCGTGTAATAATTCATCGTTTATTGCGCCACCGAGTGAGTGCGCGGCGCCAACAATGAATTCGCTCCCGTCCAAATTATACCGTCTCAAAAATCCTTCAATGTCCGCTTTATCTTTTATGTATCTTGCCGATTTTTTTAAATTGTTGCCGACAATTCCTTCATTAAAACTCAAGTCGGCACTCCTATCATTTTTGTCTTCAACAACGGTTCCGCGGACGCCAAAAACAAACAGTTGCGGGTTCGTCGCCGAACGATAATATTTTACGGTGGGTGTTTGTTCCAACAAGTTAAAACCTTCCACTTGCTGGGGGCTTTCTTTGTAAGCATTACTCGCAATTTGCTGGAGAATATTTGTGGAAGGAATTTCGGGGGGTAATGGTTGGTTTGGCGGAATGATGACGGGTTGAGGCTGGGGCTGAGGTTGCGGTTGTTGAACGGGTTGTGGCGGTTGTTGCGGTTGTGGCGTTGGTGCCGTAAAACTTTGATACTTTTTTTTCATCCAATCAATCAACCCAGAACCCCTTAAACGAGTTTTACTGTCTGGATAACGAGTTTTACTGTCTGCCAATTTATCATACTCGTTATCGTGTGTGGAACGAGCAAAATGTTTCCCCCATTTTCCACCGAGCTCTTCAAACGCCTTATGGTATCTTTTTCGTTTTTCATTCAATGTTACAAATTCATCGTATTCTCCTATGTCGCGAAACTGGTTGGGTGCGTTAGAATTACTCTGAGCCCAGTGGTTCAACACCATACTTATTATTTGGCGTTCAGGAATGCGAGGCTTTCCCCGCGGGGTTGTGGGCAGGTCATCATCATTAAAGCGGTTTGCCCCGTCAGTAGCTGAAATTCGCAAGTAGGTATTGATTGCGTATTTGTATTTATTAATCAAATTTAAGTGATGAGTTTCGTTGTGGTCATCGTCAGGGTCTAAGTCATACTCTTCACCCCATCTGTGAGCATCTTCCCTTGTCCAAAACGATTTCATCTGCTCTCGCGCCCAACGGAACCAATCCCTTTTTGTTGTTTTTTGATATGCTTTCTTGTCCATTTTTTGAAGTTGGGGCATTTCCATTCTCTTGTTATATTGTTTTACTCACAAAAAAAATCAGTCCAAATCGTTTGTGGCTATGCGTATATTTTTGTGTTCAATCACCACATTGGGGAAGCTTCTCACAAACGACACGGCACGGCTTCTGCTTTTTTTTACACGCTGTATCTGTTTTTTTTCCAACCCCAAATAATTTTCCAGAAGGTATTTATATTGCCTGTTGAAATTTGCGGGAAACATTGTGATAATCATACTCTCATTCAAAACGCGGCGCAGCTCAAGACCGCTACACAAATGGGATAAAAAAACGCAATCAATCGACAGATGCCTGCCGAGCTCAAGTATTTTATCACGCAAAATGTATAACGCGTCTCGCATACCCTTTTTCAAAGTGTCACAATCGTCGAACACGACCAGGGATTTTTCAAAATCGCCGACATAGAACGGGTCGCTGACGATGGTGTCGTCCATTTTCAATCTCTTTACATATCCTAATTTATCAAAATTGTCGTCTTTCGGCATCGCTGAAAACAAATACACGCTTCTTTCAGGAAACATTTTGCGATATTCTTTCACATACTGTGCGGTGAAATAACTTTTTCCACTTCCACTGGAACCACACACGAATTGAACCGTTCGTTCTTTGTTTGTTGGAACAATTTGAAAGTAAGACGCGTCGTTATCCGGCAGTGTTAATTCGTTAAATCCGTCATCGTCATCGCCATACACGCTGATTGTTTTATTAATGTATTTTTTGCTGTCCGCAATTCTACAAATTCGGGTGCCTTCATTTTCAAAGTTTAACATATAAGAAAAAAACCTGTATATATTATATGGGTGATGTTTTATTCTGGTTTTTACACCCATTGTTTTTCATACAAAAAAAACCAAGCATATTAGTATATGACTACGACACAAATTGATTTCAACGCTCCCTTAGAAAAATTGCTCAAAGAACAAGCCGAGGAAAGCGAGTGTTTAAGTATTTTACACAACTTGTCCTACGAGAAGTATAATTTGAGAAGCAATGCTTTGGATATTCCGGTCATTGTGTTAAGCGGCTGTATCGGTTTTACAATGGGTCTTGACTTTCAATACGACCGAATGAACATTATTTTAGGTGTCGGTTCGGTTTTTGTTGGATTGTTAAAATCCATTCAATCATTTTTTCAACTTGCTCAAAGGGCGACGCAACATCGAATGGGCAGCTTAAGTTATTCCGCACTCAGTAAAAAAATTCAAATTGAGTTGAGACTGATACGGGAGCAGCGCATTCCGGCAAAAGAAATGGTGAATTTTATCAAAACGGATATGGCGAATTTAGCGGATATTCTGCCTCAAATAGACAACGACATTATACAACTTTTCAATTCAAAATACGGCGAGTATAAAACCAAGAAGCCGGCAATCGTGAATGGATTGACTGATGTCGTGGTTTGCGATGACGGAACCTACCGTATTGTAAATCCTGTAAATGTAACTGATAACGGATTGATGATGTAAATCGTAAGGGACGGAAAAGACATTATTTGTTTGACGATTGAAATCAAATAAACAATGTGTTTATGAACTATTAATCCAATAATCTCATACCTGTTACAGGTGTGCGCGCACGTTGCTTCCGTCTCCCTGGTCTTGCTGACGCCGAAGCAGAAGCGGCTGAAGAAATCGGCTGTGCTGGACTTGGGAAACTCGTTCCGTATGTTTCGTTCAAATAATTAACCACACGTGTGGGGTCTTCTCTATACATTTTTTTCAAAGTTGATGTCCAGGCGTCCCAATTCGAAGTTTTTCCAAAAAACAAATCGTTCTTGAGTTGTTGTGTATACACTTTAGGCCCAAAAGCCCCCGATCTTAGCATTCTTTGAAGTTCCTCTTTATTCATTTCAGGAATTTGTTTTGGTCTTGAACCAGGGGAGGGGAGAGAAGACGTGTAGCTGCTTTCAGCAAGTTGTGGGCTAAAATCCGTAGCCAATGATAGAATGGGCGTTTTTCGTTGTCGAGTTATTCGTTGCGAACTCACTGTATCGTAAGGCGTCTTTATTAGTGCTGAACGCTGGAAAACAGGAGAAAAGGTAGCCGATACACTATCGTCCTCAAAATCATCTTGCTCTTCTTCTTCAGCCTTCTGTCGCCTTTTTTCTTTTTTAGCCTCTCGTTGTCGTCGAAATTTTGCTCTTCTTCTTTCTATTCGTTCCTGTTGTCTTCTTTCTCTTTCTTTTTCTATTCCTTCTTGTTTAAGGTTATACAATTTCTTGATTTGTTCAATTTTTTGTGATCCAAAATTGTTTGCTTCCAACAACTTCAAAAGTTTTGGTTCGAATGAACCATACATTCTTCCCAATTCCTCCTGTAAGTTTTCGGGAATGGGTGTTGAAAAATCTAACAAATCGGCTTCTATAGCTTTTGTCGTATCCACCCAGCCCTTGAGTGCCGCCCTATCCGCATCCGTTAAATCAACCCCAGCAACATCCAATCCTTCAAAGGTCGCGGGAACTTCTGGTTTAAGTCGTTCTCGTCCCAAAAACGGGTCGTTGCTTACAGGGTCATACTGAATGGGTTGTTGAAAAGTATCCATTTTTTCTTCACTTCCTGGTTGGAATGTTCCAACGATATCCTTCTCAGAGCCGTCTTCTTCTTCCACCCTTATTACTCTCCTTTTTCCCACATTGTAATCAATTCGCTCATACACTTTTGATTGTAAGTTTGTCTTCATTTGAAATAACCGATTTGAAACCGCAGGGTCGTATGCGAGCTGCGAAGCCAAACTTTGTATTAAATCTATAACGGGTTTCAGTAACTTATCAACCTCATACTTGATTTGAACATCGCGCTTGTAAATATTTTGAATGCTGCGCAGGGCAAATACCAGCGAATTAAATGTTTTCACAACAGGGACAAAGTTGTTGGCGGAAAATTGAAAATAACTGTTTGCCGCACTGTTCATCAAATTTTGAAGCTCGGTTTGAAAAGCAGATACGGCTTCAATAACACCCGCTATTGGAGCCAATTGATTTTGATTGCGGATGGATGGAATACCCTCATTATATGCGGTTTCTTGTCGTTGATACAGGTTGTAAATTTGCCGCGAAATGTTTTTTTCTGCGTCAATAACTTCTCGATACTGTCGTGTTCTAACTGCTTCATTCATAATAATGCGTTGATTGTATATTATTAATGAAACATTTTATTATTTTTTGTAATGCGCTTTTGCTTCACTTAAAGCTTGCTTGTATGGAATTCCTTTGTCTTTTGAATACTTTTTAACAAACTCAATCCAAGCGGATGTCTTTTTTGGCTTGATGACGGCTGTTGCGTGACCAGCGCCCGTTTTTCCAGCGCCCGTTTTTCCCAGCCCGATTAATCCCGCAATTTGACTGATACCTGGAATTCCCAAATTGGATATAATCCCCGAACCTTCCATAGGTTTTTTTGGAGGTCGCCCTCTTTTTTTCATAACATTCACAACGCCTTCATCTCTGGCGTAGCCCTCTTTGTTTTGTTCGTGTTGATTTGTGTGCCCTTTTCCCATCATATTCCCCAAAAGCCCAGCCGCAATCGGTAAAAGCATTGGTAAAAATCCGCCTTGAAGTTTCTTTTTTCTTATTTCGTGCTCGCCGTCCTCTAAATCCATTAGGTTTTTTAAATGAGTTTGATAGACCTTCATTATTTCCTCACGATTAGATTTGTTCATACGCGTGTTATACATTTTAATGATTTTTGTTGTTGTATATAATATAACAATATTTTTTATTGGAAAATAAACACATTTTTTTCAATAAAATTATTCCTTAATCGTTTCAAGCAATTCTATGGGACAAGTTGTTCCCAGAATAGTCCGCGCCGCCTGTGCGTCCCAAGCCAATTTTTGTCATTGTGTTGGCGATTTCAGGTTTTCCCAGGGCGTTTGCCCCCATTTTTATCAATGGAGCCATCTGTTTTACGGTTCCTAGAGCATTGCTCGCAAAGTCTTTTACTTTTCCAAAAACACTGCCTAAGCCATCAAAGAAACCCCTACCTACCAGTTTTTGAGAACCTTGAAAACCGACTGTTTCCGCGTTACTGGCGTCTAACGCGTCTTGGCGTGTGAGCAAACCCAAATGAACAGATGATTGACCGCGTTCCAAAACCATACAACCACTCATAACGGCAAGAATATTGAGTTCCATACCGAGACTGGGTTGTCCTGTTGCGTCTCTTGGATTGAAATCAGCTGCGTTCCAAGCTTCTTCAGTGAATTGCCCCACATAAGTCTGTTTGGCGACAACATCAATTTTTAAACTCCAATTCCCAACACACCCTGGCGCGCAATATTCCGGTAAATTGATGTCTTTACCAAACCGTAAAATACACACGGAACCACTTGTGGGTAAATACGCCAAATGCGTTTGATTGTTTCCTGAGCCGTATGCTTTATTGGCCCATTCTAAAAAGGAGCCATTGTAGCCATTTTCGTGGGAGATTTGATACAAAGTATTAATTTGGGCTGTGCTAAGGATGCCGCTTGTGTTTGCGAATTGAATGTTGATACCGCTGATGGTAGCGAAACTGTCTGGTTTGTAATGAGCGAGTTTGCTTGTTGGTGGGCGTATATAGACAACAATATAATCGGGAATGACGCTCAAAGTAAATGTTTGGGATTGAATGGGTGCGCCAGCACTGGCATTAGTGTAAGCAGTGGGAACGGTGTTTGGAAACGAACTTACAAGTCTGTCTATTTGATAATGGGGTAAAATATTGCGAGCGTTCAGCAAAGTGCTGGCTTGTGGCGTCAAAAAGTTCATATGGATTTCACTACTGAGAATGGCTTGTAATTGGGGCGTTTGAATATTATTAACACTTCTTATGGCGCGACTTGCGTCTGCTGATAAAGTATATTGTAAAATAATGTTTTGTAAGCCATACATACCAGCTTGACCTTTGTGTTTTCCCCATACGAGTGGGCTGATTAAAACTGGCTCAAAAGTTGTAAGTTTTACATAAAAAGGAGTATTCTGGTCATTACCAAGGATTTCTTCTTGAGTGCGTGGGGTTTGTCCGGCAGCATCACTGAAATATCCGTCAATCGCATATGCGCCTCTTGGAATGAATTCGTCTCTCAGCCCTTTGAAACCTTGAAAATTAGAATAGCTATTTACTGCGCCTGAAGCCAAATGTTTAACTTCCGCCCCATCTGTCGGCGCATTGTCCGGTGTGCTGTCATAATACGCGTAAGCTTCGTCACTGTATCGCGCGTATCTATCAAAACTTGTGGGACACATTGAATTATATTCGTATAAATCCTCGGTATCCATACATCTCAACATTGCGGGTAAAATGTCTTTGATTTGAGTGGAAACTGATGTGTTGTTCAAAGTTAAAGACAATGTTTGGGTCAGTTGATGTAGCGGAAAAGGCGCAAAATTGAAAGATTGGGGATACAAAATTCTGGTAGCAGCAGCATTAGCGCCAATTTTTTGAAGCTTAAACAAAAAGGTTGTTTTAATCATAATGCGTCTGTCCACAATGGTTGTTTCGCTTGGAATGGGCTGATTGAACACGATGCTGGAAGTTGAAATACTTGTTGCCGCGTTTTGAATGGGGTTGTTTGACGACGCCCCCTTTATAACAGCATATTGAATTTTATCTGTTATGGCTTGAATGCGGTCGTCTTGAACGGTGAGCGTTGAAAAATAGTCACTTGGAGCAGACATCGAATTTGGTTGTATATATTAAGCCAACAAAAAAAAATCACACGCCCAATGATTTATGACGAAATAAAAGTTTTAATGAAACGGAACAAAACGGCAGCAACTCAAACGGGTGTATTCCGCCGAACCTGTCTCGCCAAAATACTTCGACGCTTAAATCCGTCAAATTGCTATTTGAAATCATATCAATCAAGCGGTAAGGCGTCGGCACATAATAAATATATGGACGATAACTGTTGGAAGGCTCAAACGGTATTTGTAAATCGGTTATGATTGGACTAACATCACTATTGGAACCGGACGCTTCAAATCCCTGCGGCGGATGAAACACTTGATTTGCGCCAATTAAATTTTGACTGACCGGTATTGTGCCTGATGTAAAAATAATCGATTGAACAGGGTTCCATATGTTTGTGGATGGAATGTCTGTTATCATTGCGACGAAACCGGGATATGTTATGCCCGAAACCGTTTTTGACGAAGTGAAATTGTCACCCGAATTATAAATACGAATTCGGTTTTTGTTGTCGCTCGTAATGATGCTTCTAAATCCGGAAAATAAGGACATCAACGGCGAGTTGAAATACAGCCGTATTTTTTTATTGGATGTGCCGTTCAGCGCAGCGGTTGGGTTGTTGTCGTCGAATTCTTCTCGCGCATTGATAACAAATTGATGCGTGGATATATCACTCATAACTACGGCGACATTCGGCACCGTATTGTTCTGCGTGGTGTAATAATTGTTGGGAATTTGGTCAAAGCACGCCTTCAACGCTTTGTTTAACATTTCCAAAAAGCTGTCGTATGAATACAAGTAGTAGTATTTATAAAATGATAAATCTTTTGCTTTGAGAGATGAATACAACGGGGCTGGTTCGTTGAAATCGTCAGGTGTAAAAATCAGGCGCTGAGAAACGGTGGTGGTTGTGGCGCCATTAAAATATTCCATTGAAACCTCATAAATAAGTTGATTGACGCTGGGCGATACCGTTTGTGATAAATCAACAATGGGAATGATGACGGGAAAACGCGGGTTTTCCAAGTAAAATCTGGCTACCGTCATATAGTATTGGCTCGCGTCAAACAGAAAAGCGCCGTTTCTTCGCTCGCTTAATAAAAGTGTCTGTTTTTTGTTTTGGGTTGATGAATTGAAAGCGTTCAAGTCTACATAAATGTGGTCGCCTGAATTCATTGAAAATTCCAGTTGTATATATATCTAACCGATTATATTTTTTGTTGCTTGCCTATATTCTAAAACGAACACAGAATAAACCGCTTGCTCCACTTTGAGCTGAATTTGTCGTAATAGCTCCTGCTCCGCCACTGCCTGTGTTTGATGAAGGGGCAGCGGGAACTGTTCCTGAGTTACCACCCCCGCAACCTCCCACACCAAATGTTTGAGAACTTCCTGTAAAGGTTGTCGTTATTCCTACACCACCACCTCCTTGATTTGTTGCCGATGGCGGTGTTGTTGAGGTTCGTTGAGAGCCATTGCCTCCTGCCCCCCCACCGCCGCCGTTGTTTCCTGAACCATTTGAAGAACCGCCAGAACTTCCATAAATTCCAATTGACGAAACTGCCCCATTCCCTCCATAGCCTCCGCGATAGGATGCTCCTCCCGAATGATACCCCTTTTGACCGCCACCCCAAGATGAACCGCCACAAACTCCTCCTAATGCTTCATATTTGAGTGTTCCAGCCGAATTGACTGGTTGTAAATTAAAACCTGACGAACCGCCAAATTGAATACTTCCTCCAACACTTTCTGCGCCTCCTGCTCCTACATTTACATCGTATGTCCCGACAGGAAGATATAATGTTTCCACTATAACTTGACCAGCTCCGCCGCCACCGCCTCCTTCTCCTCCATATCCAACTCCGCTTCCGCCGCCTCCACCCCCGCCAACCATCAAAATATCAAATAAACCAGCAACACTTATTGTGAAAGTGCGAGTTCCTGATAACGCTGTGTATGAAAATAGTGTAAATTGATGCGTGTCCGTTATAGTGGAGGAAGTTCCACCTATTTGTGTCGCTATACCGTAACCGTTGCTTCCCATTGGTGTTATATATATTGGATACAAATAAAATTTGACCTCGGTTGCCGATATTTTATATCCCACTTGGCGAACCAAGCTCAAGTCTTGTCCAGGTGGCTGCTTTCCTGTTAGCTCGCCAGCGACAGAAGAAACATATACAGCGTCGCCGATGGCGGCATCCGCAACCGATATTTGTAAATTGTTTGGATTAGAAGCGATATACATCCCATTTGTAGAGCTGTTCGTTCCTACTGATACAGCCAAAAGTTTTCCCTTTGAATTTGAATTGTTCGCCAACACCCAGCTTCCCGCGTCGTTCAAGTAATACAATTTATTCGCTGTCGTGACTGTTGCGGCTCCAAAATAAACGATTGTGTTTGAAAACGATGCTGGAGACGGCATTGCCGCTATGTTGGCTTGTAAAACTGAAATATTGCTTTGAATGGTGGAAATATTAGTCTGCGTGTTTCCAAGGGTCGCACTTAACGATGAAATATTACTGTTGATTGAAACAACATTGTTTGTAATACTGCTAACATTGCTTTGAATGGATGAAACATTGCTTTGAATGGTTGAAATACTGCTTTGCGCGTTTCCTATCGTCGCGTTGATGGACGAAATGTTACCGTTGATTGAAACAACGCTTGTAGTAATGTCTTCCACAGTTTGTTGCGTGCTGTTAAGTCTTCTTGTTAAAAAATAAACCATTGAATATATGTTGTGATGAGATTTTTATTAACACGGTATCATTTTATCCGTGTGTATGATGTGTTTAAATAGAACAATACCGTTCCGTTTCCGTCGTGATAAACTTGCGGCCCCGCCGAAATCGTGCCTGTAAATTCAACGACTTGTGATAGCGAAACGGGCTGTCTTGATTGCCCTGCCGTCAATGTTCCCCAGAAATTGTGTGTAGTAAATGATGTTCCAGCCGAAATGTTGGCTATTCTTACTTGAAATGTTGCTGTAGAAGCAATTGCGTAATCGATGTGTCCATACACCATAAATAAGTATGTTCCAGCGGTTAAATTTGAAAAGAATGAAACCGATGACCAATTGTTCGCCGTCGCATTCACGCCGCCCGATGTTAAGTTGTGTAATTGTAAAGTCCCTATCGCATTGTTTATTGAAACAAGGTTGCCGTTCAACGCATTGATGGAAGAGCTCAACGACTGAATGTTTCCGGAAAAGTTTTGAGTTGATGTTTGAAGCTGACTTACATTTCCTTGAAGTAAAAAAACATTGCTTTGAATGTTTCCAGTTATGGTGTTAAGATTATTTATGTTTCCGCTTATGATTGAAACCGCCGCGTTCGTGGTGCTGACGGAAGCCTTCAAATTATCGATTTCATCCTCCGTCTTTGCTACTCTCCTGGTCAAGAAGTAAGACATTCGTATATGATTGAGCAAGATTTATTATGTTGCTTGTATAATATAAATGAAAGCCAAGATTGAAAAAATTATGGACGACCCTATTGACGATACTGAAATGAAAACATACATTGGTCAGGACGCGAAGATATTGAAATATAGTGCGCTGAAAAAAATCAAACACATTGACGAGTTGATGCCGAATGCGACCGACTTTATTGTTTTGTTATACGAAACGTCACCAAACGAAGGGCACTGGGTGAGTGTGTTAAAATATCCTGAACGATTTGGTCGCTCCACCTTAGAATATTTTGACCCTTACGCTCGCGAGATGGACGAACCACTGACTTGGAATACAAGTTCAGTCAATAAACAACTCGGCGTAGTCGCCCCTTATCTTTCGCAACTGATGAATAGTTCGGGGCATAAGCTCTTACAAAACAACATTACATATCAGCACGACAGTCCAAAAATTGAAACTTGTGGGCGACACACAATTTATAGAATATTAAAACTTGTTCAGCACGGGCTGAAGCAAAGAGAATACAACGACCATATGCGGCTTCTCAAAGCGCGAAATCCAAACAAGTCATACGACGAAATTGTGAGCTCTATAATAAATATATAAAACTATAAAACACGGTTTGTTCTTATTTTATTTAAAAAAAAATCATTATACAGAATATGCTTATTATTCATCGTCATCTTCATTCTCATCAACGGCATTCATTAAATCCATATAATTGTAGATTTTGTCCTCAACAGTATCGTCGCTGATAACATCATCACTGCTGTCGCTATCATTCACCTTGCGTTTCTTGAGCCTCTCGTCCCGTTCGCGTCTCTTTCGATTTCGTTCTTCCACTCTTAAATCGTGCGCCTCCTCATCCAGCCCTTGTCTCCATATCGCCAAATCACAGTTACATTTGCTGTTGAAAGAGTTAGACGATTGATAAATACACAACAATAAAACATACCCGTAAGGACCACCGTAGGGCCGGGCTTTCTCTGGTTTTGGCTGGGGCTTCCCAGGCACTTCTTTACGCTGAAGCGAGCAATAGTCACTCTTGTCAGCGCCGTTTAAAGCATCAAGCGGCTTTTGTCCCTAATGATTGGTTAATTCATAAACGAATTCAATAAAAAAAATCACACCTGAAAACAAATCTTGTCTGCGATAGAATTCGCAAATACAGGACCTTGACCACAACTGACAATCCCACCTACCACCGCGCTGAAGGCGTCAATGCCTTCCGCAAAAACATACGGCTTCGGCTGTTTGCCAAATCTTCTCACCCCGTAGGTGTTATCGCAATGTGTGCGGGCTTTGGCTTCATCAGGAAACAAGGAAGGCTGGCAGAACTGGCAGGACGGAGGAGGAGCAGCACCACCACCCGCAGAAGGAGGAACAGCAGCAGCACCACCAGCAGCAATAAGAGGAGCAGGCACGGGCGTGGGGCTTTTGTGGAACAACCTATCCACGCTGAAAGCGGACGCTATCGTTTCCTTTAAAAGGAGCAATCTGTCGATAAACGCTTCTTCGTGCGCGTTTTTAAAATCGTCGAAACCGTTTTGCGTCAAGAGGACTTCAATGTCCTTGAGGACTTCAATGACTGTCGGTTTCGGTTTCGACATTGTTCTTACTTGTGATGCCGCTCGTCGTTTGTTTCAAATATCGCCTTGGGCACTGGCGACACGGATGTATGTTGGGCACTGGCGACACGGATGTATGTTGGGCACTGGCGACACAGATGTATGTTGAGGCACTGACCCCTTACAAGAATATACAAGTTTTTTGAAACCCGAAGTATGTTTTGGTATGTTTTACTCGGGTGTGTATAAAACTATAACTCAACTTACTCGTGAAGTGCGGCGCGTGTATGGGACGACGCTTGAAAAAGCCGCCAGCGACGGCTACGGTTTGAAACCCCGAACG
>Ga0078894_10001307_pt1 | contig 18442 bp, 13 predicted proteins | sample LauGreSu1BDMLBSD_2_FD_67506 | JGI IMG/M metagenome (GOLD analysis project Ga0078894, IMG submission 67506) | Freshwater lake microbial communities from Lake Michigan, USA - Su13.BD.MLB.SD (version 4) (version 4) | ecosystem: Environmental > Aquatic > Freshwater > Lake | place: Lake Michigan... | reverse complement strand
AAAAGAAGGTATAATAACTTATAAGCTAAACAATGAAGAAGTTCTTTTTCTGAAAACAAGAATAAAGGCTCTTATTTCAAGGATCCTTTGGGGAGAGACTGGATACCATATGGTCTTAAATGAAAAAGATCCTACAATTTTAAAAAGCAAGGAATTGATGAAAAAACAATGATGTTATGCAGGTTTAATCACATATATAAGAGAGCTGCTATTTCCTTTAAATAGGGCAATAACATTTGATATCATTCCAATAAAAAAAGCAATAATAGGACCCAAGGGATTTTTTTTATACTTCTCACTCAGTAAGGAAACATAAAAAGAATCAAACCACATAGGTAAAATATTAACAATTTTAAGTCCGTTTGCTTCCATCAAATTCGCCATTGACTTCTTGGAAAAGTGATAAAGATGTCTCGGAACATCATACGCAGCCCAAAAGCGATCATAATAAGTAGCATCAAATGATTGGTAATTAGGCACTGCCACAAACATCACTCCATTAGTTCGTAATTTTTGCTTCAACGTTTTAACCGTTGGATGTAATTCATGAACATGTTCTAGCACATGCCATAAGGTAATAACATCAAAGGAATCATTTTCTAAAGAATTCAATGACGATGAATCACCAATTTCACTACCAGTGAGCATTTTAGCTTTTAGTGCTGCTCCTGCATCAGGTTCTACTCCTTTTATTGTCCAGCCATTTAATTTCATTTCATTTAGAAAAGAGCCTGTTCCACAACCATAATCCAACAATAACCCTGATCTTTTGTTAGCGTAAGAACACACTAACTTTCGTTTAGAGACAAGTGAATAATTTCTAACTATCTGATAAAGCTTATTAAATAAACCTTGCTTACTATTGGTATGAGAAATATACTGTTCAGACTGATAATATTTTCCTATGTTAACTGTTGAAGGAGCACTAACAGTAAATCTAACTGTACACTGCTCACATTGAGAGATGGAAAATGCTTCCTGAGATACTGTGTAATCTATTGTTTTAAGAATATGTGACAATTTATCGCTTCCGCAAACCGGACAATAAGTTATAGACTCCATAGCTTATTTAATATTTTGTTTGTAAGTGGAAGGTGGATCAATAGATTGAACTTTTTCATACCTGGATCCCAAAAGATCAAAACTTCCGAATGAATAGCGGATGATTACAAAAATCAATATGATTGATACTAACAGAATGAGAGCAGTTTTAAAATTAACAAAGTAAGCTGATGTCGCAATATTGGATTGATTAATTTCTGAATTTAACCCGTCAATATCAGCAATGGATAAATCTTCACTACTGTTAGTTGAAGTTACAGTTCCTGGTTCCTGATCAATCGAAGCATCTGGATATTCGTTTTCAAACACAAAAAGACCTTCGGAGGATTTGCTAAATTTTCCAAGTCCTTTCCATACAACTGATGAACCAGATTCAATTTCATTTTTAAAATCCGTACAAAATACCGATAGCATTTCAGAGACATTTCTTTCAGAAATGTTTATATGACGAACAAGGTATTTAATTAAATCACTTGATTCAGAAACGAGATCATCTTTCCTGAATTTTGTTACGGAAGAAGGAGCGTTGATTTGTTGCTTATTAAGATCATTGATAGCTGGCAAATGAATAATCTCAAGAGATCCCAATCCGGGAAGATTGACGCTCCCATTCAGTATGAGAAACCTATAAATAAACTGACTCAATGCAGCTTCTTTCATAAATTAATTGATCATTTTTTTATTAAATAGGTTAAAACGGATTCCTCCAACGATATTAAAACCAAAACTAGCATATTGGCTCCATCTTTCATATTTAACGTTGGCAATATTATTCAAATCAAACCAAATGCCCCATTTTTTATTAAAATCATAATCGACACCCAAATTTATATCCGCCACATTCTTCAGCCTGTGATCCAACTTCAATTCTGAAAAAGCCCAAGGCCCCTTCCATACTTTTATAATTGAATTCAGTTTTAAGCTATTGGTAGGCTTCCATATAAAGTCAGTGCTAAATTCTGTAGGAACAAAGCCATAAGTTTTTTCCCCTGTTGACTTACCCGAAAATGAATATGATATCAAATTAGCCTTAAAATCAAATTTCGAAGTTGGTGAGTATGTAAATTCTGCTTTGAGATGAATAGCGTTCAAATTCGGTTGATAAATAACCCTAATGTCCTTCCCAGAAACTCCATCATTGATATACAACGGTAGATTAACAAATGAAGTATATCCCCCATTCAATTTTATTGACAATCGTTTTTCAAGTGTAATTTTTATGCCAGCACCATAATCAACCTGTTGAAATATTGAAAGCGAATCAGGTGTAACTATAAATGGATTTTGAGTTGTTAAACTATAGAGAGAATTTACAGTAGCCTTGTTAGCTATCGCAATAAACAAATCCAAAATTGAATTATTGGGCTTATAATGAAGATCAAGTGTTGGCAATAACTTTGTACCTGCGTTCCATAAAACAGTATTGAATCCACCTTCAACGTTGAAATCAATATTTTTAAATCCAGCCGTTAAAGGCAACTGAAACAAACTGGTCAAATTTGAAGAATCATTTGAATTGTTGAAAAAAACCAAATCAAGCATTGGCCTTGATTTTAAAAAAGCACTTTCAGAAAATTGTTTTGTAAAAGGTATGATGAAATTTATTTCAGTTTCATTGGCTTTTCTACTTGTAGATAAATTACTAAAAGCCAATGAAGGTAATATACTTGATCTACCATCTTTTCCTAGTGAAGAAAAAGAAATTGATGTATTAAAATGGTTGTATTGCTGATTTAGCTGACTACTGCTAAAATCAAATAAGGAATGATCAAAACCATATTGACGAAACTGATTTAAATCATACCCAATATCAACAATCAATTTTTGTTTTTCATTCAACCTGGAATCTATGCTGGCGCCAATACTTGAATTAGAAAACTGTTGATCTTTGATTGTGCCCTTTGCTGAAATATGTTTTGCCCAAGCTGAAACAGAACGATTAACCTTGTCTTCTTCGAAAGAAAAATGAGCATACGGGCTTTGTAGGCTTCCAAAACCAACTTTTGCATAAAGGCCACTAGAATCTGCCATACCAACTTGGCGTTGCATATTAAGAGGATTTATAGTAAAAGACTTAACGGGTGTCTTAACCCCTACTAAAGGCAAATCATACTTGAATTTAAAAGCTGTGCTGTCTCTTTCAGGAGGGGTTGCATAAAAAAACACTTTCCCTTTTTTAGAAATGCTAGGCCTAAAATTTGAGGTAATTCTAATTTCTTCCTTTGAAGAAATATCAACTTGTGCGTGTAACCCTTTAGTACAAGAAAAGAATATAAAAAACGACACTAAGAAATAGAGCCACTTTTCAATAAAAAAATCAACGATGTAACTTATCTTTTTCAATGAAAGGATCATAAGTTGTTTTTTCGGTCTAATTCAGAAAGTTTTTTGAGCTTTTCAATTGCCTCGATTTTAAGCTCAGGCGAGGTGGTATTTTCTGACACACTCTTCAGTGTTGCCCTGGCATTGAAATAATCTTTTTCTGCAATGAATATATCTCCAAGCAGAATATAGCACTTGGTGTTCCAATAATCATCTGATCCATATTTTTCAATGAGGGAGATTGTTATCTTTTCAGAAGTATTATAATCACCTGACTTAAAGGAGTTAAAAGAATATTGAAAAGCTGCTTCTGGTTTTAATATGGTGGAGGTAGAATTTAGTACTTTATTAAAATATTCAGAAGACAATTCAAAGAGCTGATTTTTTTGCTCTTGGTATCCAATGATCAAATTAGAATATGCCTGATCATCTGGAGTTACTTCAAGCTTCAGTAACTGTTCAGCATGAATGGAGCCATCCTCCCAATTACGCAAATGATAATCAGATCGAACCAACCCTCTTAATGATTCAAGCTGAATTTCTGATGAAATGGTTGCAGCCAAAAGATCTTCAAAGTATTTTTTAGCTAACCCGTAATTTTTTAATTCAGCAAAGGCCACAGAGGCAGCTAAACGCAAACTCTGATCTATGTATTTAGATCCTTTTCCTGCCAATAGCATATCTATAGTACGCAATAATTCTACCCATTTTTTTTCTTTTCTGAGTAATTGTATTTTGTAATTTAAAATTTCAGATACAAACAACCCATTAGGAAAATCTTTTAGATATGTTTCAATTGCTGAGTATGCAGACATTATATCTGTGTCAAGGAATTTCTTTTGAACAAATTGATACGTCAAGGAATCCTTTTGAAATGAAGCAAGTTGCATTCCACCTAGCGACAAAAAATCTGAAAATTCTTTAACCCTACCACTCTCGATGTAAATTGTTTTTGCACTTTCCATTGCATCTTTGGCTATATCAGAGGAAGGAAAATTAGTAAGTATTTTTTTATATTGAATGAGCGCATCGTCAGGACGGTCGAGGTTGAAATAGACTACACCCAACTTGAGCAATGCTTGACTATAATATTGATCTTTATCTTTAACTAATAGCATTAATTTGTTCAGGTATGGAAGAGCAAGTTCATATTTTTCCTCTGCAATGTAAGTGTCTGCAATTTCCAAGGTGATTTTTGGAAGCAATGTTGTTAATGGGTTATTCTTTTCAATCGAATTTAATAACCTAACTTTTTCAAACGGATCATTGATCCCCTTAATAATTGCAAACTGAAAAGCAGCATAATCAGAATTATACTCTTTAACTGACTGAGAATACAACAATGTAGCTTTTGAAAAATCATTCAGCATCAATGCACAATCCGCAGCCTTCAATAAACAATCTTCTTTTAATTTCAAATCAGAAATTGACTTATTAAAACGCAATTTGTCAAAATATTCAGATGCATTTAAATAGGAGCCAAGTTCATAATAAGCTATTGCCAGTCCATAATTTGCATTTATACTATTTGCAATACCTAGCGGCTTTGACTGTGCCTTCAAATATTCTGTGAATGACTTAATAGATTGTTGAAAAAGCATCTGACGCTGGTATACTTCTCCTTGCCAATACAAAGCAGGATAATAATACTGCCCGGATTTATATCCTAGTACTGCATCTATATATTTCAATGCCAAGCCATAATTACTTTGATTAATAAACTCTAAAGCGCGGCCAAAATAAATACGCTGTGCCAAAGGCTTTAATTTTTGCTCTATACCAGGATAAGATTCTAGTAACTTGATGGCCTGTGTGTAATCATTTGTCCTCGAAAAAAAATCAAGTAAAATTTCGTTGGCTTTTTCAAATTGAATGGACTGGGGATATGATTGAACGAACTCGTTCATTTTTTTAATGCCTTCATCTTTAAAACCAAGTTCTAAAGACAATGTTGCGTAATTAAAAAATGCTGCTTCTCTGTTTTCATATAATAAAGGCAGTGAAAGAGATAACGAGAATGAATTACGGGCTTGTTTTTTATCACCAAGATTCAAAAAGGCATTTGCAAGAAAATACAAAGATTGTGCCGAAAGTGAATCATTGCCTGATGCCAATGGCTTGAGAAAAAGAATACTTTTGTCGTATTCGCCTACTCCCAGATAACCGGCTCCTAATTCGAAAAGTTGAATTGGGATCAGCTCCTGTTTTGAATCAAGTAAATTTTCATATAATTTATTGGACCTGGCTAAATCACCTTTATTAAAATAAATAGTTGCCAGTAAATGTTTTGCTTCGTTTAAATGAAAGGCATTTTCAGTGGCTATATAACGTTCTCCAATTTCAATAGCACCATTTACATCACCTTGCAAATAAAGAATATATGAAATGTAAAAAGGCACAACAGTCTTGTAATAAGCGTCGGTCATCAAAAGATTGAAATGGTCGTATGCATCTACATAAAACTTATTTGAAAATGCTATAAAACCAAGATAGTAATGAGCAACTTTTAAATATTGCGAGTTTCCTAACTGGATAATACTTTGAAAAAAAGTTTTTGCATCTGAAAATTGCTTCAGAGAAAAATAAGCAACTCCTCTTTGCAACTGAATCTGCTCATTGATCTCATTTGAAAAATAAGTAGGATCAGTATTGTTAAAATGCTCAACGACCTTGGTATAATCAGCTTTTTTAAAATAATATTGAGACAAAGAAAATGAGAGCAATTGCTTGGATGATTCGTCAGCATTGGAATACAATTCATTAGCTGTATTGACTGCATGTTCTTCGCCACGCTGTAATGCATTTAAAACATGGATCAACGTTAATCTATCTAGCGTGGATTTTTCATACAGCCTTGAAAAATTTGATTCACTGAGTGATTTCCATGCCAATGAATTAGATGCCCCCCAAAATCCCCTATCATATAAATCTAAAATGGTTTTTTCAACCTGTTTTGATTTTAATTGTGAGATGGTTTGCTGTGCATTCAATTTACCCAAAAGGATCATGAAAAACAAACAATGAAAAGCAATTGAAATTTTTATTCGTTTGGTCATTTGAATGTGAAAGTAAAATGTAAAACTACCTGTAAACCCTGTGGTATTGCATGTCATCCTGGTTATGTGGATAAATATCCAAAAAATAGTGAGATATCAACAATGTTGTACCTTTGCAACCTATAATTTAACTAAGCTTTATACCAAATAAATCTTATGAAAAAGTTAATGAGCATTCAATACAATCCTCTTGCTTTCAATACAAGCATGCTGTTGCTAAGATTAACATTGGGTATCCTTATGATGGCACATGGTTACGACAAGCTTATTCACTTAAATGAATACAAAGCAACATTTTTAAATTTTCTTGGAATAGGCTCCACAGGATCCCTGTTACTTGTTGTATTTGCCGAATTTTTTTGTGCACTTTTTATTGTGATTGGCCTTTTCACAAGAATTGTCACCATCCCATTGATAATCACAATGGCTGTAGTTGTTTTTCAAGTTAATACAATGGATTTTTTTGGTAAAGCTGAACTTGGCTCTTTGTATTTGGCTGGATATCTTGTTTTATTAATGTGCGGTCCGGGAAAAGTGAGCGTTGATGGAATTGCAGGAAAGTAAAATTTTTATATGTTTTCATTTGAATCTCAAGTAAGAGTAAGATATGCCGACACTGACCAGATGCATGTTGTTTACCATGCGAAATACATTGAATATTTTGAATCGGGCAGAACTGAATCAATAAGAAGTTTGGGCATTAGTTACAAAGAAATAGAGGAAATGGGTATTTACATGCCTGTTGTTCGCGTACAATGTGATTTCATCAGGCCTGGAAAATATGATGATCTGCTAACCATCAAGACAATGCTTAGAGAAATACCATCTGACCATCGGATTGAATTTGATCAAGAAGCATATAACGAAGCCGGGAAACTTGTATGCAAGGCCTCTATCCTATTATATTTTATGGATACAGCAACAAATACAAAAACCACTATGCCAACAATGCTGGTAGATAAACTTCAGCCCTACTTTCAAGAAGCTTAAAATGAACGGACTAAATATTATTTCAGCAACAATTATAACCATCGGAGATGAATTACTGATTGGTCAAACCATAGATACCAATAGTGCATGGATGGCTTCAGCATTAAATAAAATTGGTATTAATATTGAAAAAAGAATTGCAATTGGAGATAATTGGAACCAAATTTGGGATTGCCTTGAAAAAGAAAATCAAACAGCTTCAATTGTATTAATAACAGGCGGTCTAGGGCCAACGTCTGATGATATCACCAAGCCTTTGTTATGCAAGTTTTTTAACGGCAAAATGATTGTTGACGATGCTGCCCTTGCAAACGTTAAAAATATCTTTGAAAACATCCTCAAGAGACCTTTACTTGAAAGAAACTTAAAACAGGCAGAGGTTCCAGACACCTGTTCCGTAATACAAAATGAAAGAGGCACTGCACCTGGAATGTGGTTTGAAAAAAACAATACCATTTTTGTAAGTATGCCAGGCGTTCCGCATGAGATGAAAGGGATGATGAGCAATTATGTTATCCCAGCATTGAAAAAACGATTTGAATTAAAGCCAATTGTTCATAGAACACTCCTTACAGCAGGTATTGGTGAATCTTTTTTAGCGGAAATGCTTATAGATTTTGAGAAAAACCTACCTGAACATATAAAGCTAGCCTATTTACCAAACTACGGCATGGTAAGATTGAGGTTATCTGCAAACATGCAGCAATCCGATGAAAAAACGATTGATCATGAATTTGAACAGTTAAAAGCAATTGTTAAAGATCATATCGTTGCTGATAAAGATATCAATATTCAGGAAGCCATTTCAGGAATTTTCATTGAAAAAAATCTCACATTATCAATAGCTGAAAGTTGTACAGGAGGTTATATTTCTCACTTGCTAACATCCATCCCTGGTAGCAGCAGGTTCTTTTTAGGAGGAGTTGTAAGCTATGCAAATGAAGTAAAAAGAGATCTGCTTGATGTTCCACAAACATTGATTGAAACACATGGCGCAGTAAGTATCCAAACAGTTGAAAAAATGGCAGAGGGAGTCAGAAAAAAAACAGGCTCAGATATCTCCCTTGCAACTTCAGGTGTGATGGGTCCTGGAGGAGGATCTGATGAAAAACCAGTTGGTTTTGTATGTGTTGCCATGTCTACAGCCAATAAAACAATCTCGACAACTTTTCAATTCAGGTTCGATCGAACAAGAAACATCGAACTAACTGCCGTTCAAGCCCTCAATTTTATGAGGAAAAATATGGAATAAGTTTACCTCAATCAAAGTTGATAATCAGGGGAATATGTTAACTTTGTGCTGAATGTTAAAACTCAATCTTGCCTGATGGCCTTAGTAAATGTCATAATGCCTAAGCTTGGAGAAAGTATCATGGAAGCCACTGTGCTGAAATGGCACAAAAAGCCAGGTGATCAAGTTAAACTTGATGAGACATTATTGGATATAGCTACAGACAAGGTTGATAGTGAAGTCCCCTCAACAGCTGAAGGAATCCTAGAAGAAGTGTTATGTAAGGAGAATGATGTAATTGCAATTGGGGCTGTTATTGCCAAAATAAGAACAAATAGCAATGAGGAAATAATAACCACTTCACCAAATAAGGTGAATGTTTCGAATTCCGAACCTAAAACGATCACCCCAGTTGAAAGTGATCTACAGTCCAATGGCGCTGAAGTTCCTTTCCAACCATCGGCTTATCATGTCCCCCAACAAAATGATAATGCAAGATTTTATTCACCATTGGTCTTAAATATCGCTGCGAAAGAAGGCATTCCACTTGCAGAACTAGAAATCATTCCAGGCACTGGAAATGAAGGAAGAATTACCAAAAAGGATATATTGAGTTATTTGGAACGCAGACAAGTTCCTATTCAAAACAATGGCCTTAAGCAACAAGATGAATCAATAATTGAACCAAGATATAATAGCAATCCTATCACTGACAACCTTCGAAATCATCACCCCCAAACAGAAATACCAGATTCACAAGGGGTTGAGATCATAGAAATGGACAGAATGAGAAAGCTTATATCTGAACATATGACAAGGAGTAAGGCCACAAGCGCTCACGTAACAAGCTTTGCAGAAGTTGATGTTACAAACCTTGTATTATGGCGTGAAAAGAATAAGAAAAACTTTGAAAAAAGAGAGGGCGAAAAAATTACTTTCACTCCTTTGCTTATTGAAGGATTAATAAGGGCAATAAAAAAATACCCCTTACTCAATTCAAGTGTTATTGGTGATAAAATACTGGTTAAGAAAAATATCAATATTGGAATGGCAACTGCATTGCCAAATGGAAATCTTATAGTTCCAGTGATTAAAAATGCAGACCACTTGAACATTATTGGAATTACCAGGGAAGTGAATCGCTTGGCGAACACTGCAAGAAATGGAAAGTTATCGCCAGCTGATACAACTGATGGCACTTTTACTTTCACCAATGTTGGCACATTTGGAAGTCTCATGGGTACACCGATAATTAACCAACCACAAGTTGCGATCATGGCCACAGGAGCCATAAAAAAGAAGCCAGTTGTTATTGAAACGGATAAAGGAGACAGTATTGCAATACGACATATGATGATTGTATCACTTTCGTACGACCATAGAATTATTGATGGGGCAATGGGATCAAGCTTTTTAGCAGAGTATACCAAGGCCATTGAATCATTTGATCCAGAAAGGAGTTACTAAATATTTCTTGCAAATCATCCTATTCCTTGAACAATCCCATACTTCTTATAACTCCTCCCTTTACCCAGTTAAATACCCCCTATCCTGCAACGGCGTATCTTAAAGGGTTTTTGAATAAGAAACATATCACATCAGTTCAAGTCGACCTGGGCATTGAAACCATATTAGAAATTTTTTCAAAAAAAGGACTTACTGATATTTTCAATATTATTCATTCTTCAAATGCAGAATACACCCCTAATTCAAAAAGGATCATTCGTTTAAAAGATCGTTATATCCAAACGATTGATGAAGTGATTCTTTTTCTCCAAGGAAAAAATCCAACACTCGCTCATTTAATTGGTAAAAGATCGTTCTTACCTGAAGCATCAAGGTTCATACAATCAGATGAAATTGAATTGAATTTTGGTGAAATGGGCATTCAGGACAAAGCAAAATTCCTTGCAACCATGTACCTGGAAGACATTTCAGACTTGATCAAAGAAACAGTTGACGACCATTTTGGATTTAGCAGGTACGCAGAACGACTTGGGAGAAGCGCCAACACATTTGATGAGATTTATCAGAAATTGAATGAGCCTAGCAGTTATATTGATTCAATTTATCTTACTATTCTAGAAAAAAAAATCAATGAAACAAAACCTACATTGATTGCATTTTCGGTGCCATTCCCAGGAAACCTTTATTCATCCTTAAAATGTAGCCAGTGGATAAAGCAACATCACCCAGGAATTAAAGTTGCCATGGGTGGAGGCTTTGCAAATACAGAATTAAGAAATATCAAAGACCCAAGGGTATTTGAATTTTACGATTTTATTACACTAGATGACGGAGAATCCCCAATAGAAAATCTAATTAAATATGTAGATGATGAAAATGACAAACATGGTTTAAAAAGAACTTTTTTGTTAGAAGATGGAGTAGTTAATTATTACAATAACAAAACAATTAAAGATTACAAACAAACTGAAGTAGGTACCCCTGATTACAGTGATCTCCTTCTTGATAAATATATCTCAGCAATAGAAGTGGCAAATCCTATGCACCGACTCTGGAGTGATGGCAGGTGGAATAAACTAACAATGGCACATGGTTGCTATTGGGGTAAATGTACATTTTGTGACATATCATTAGACTATATCAAGCTATATGAACCCATTGCTGCAGCCGAGTTGTGTGATCGAATGGAGGAACTCATCGCCCAAACAGGTCAAACAGGATTTCATTTTGTTGATGAAGCCGCTCCACCAGCATTGATGAAAGCATTGGCAATTGAAATTTTAAAAAGAAAACTTGTTTTGAGTTGGTGGACAAATGTAAGATTTGAAAAAAGTTTTACAAGGGATCTTTGTTTACTGCTAAAAGCTTCTGGATGCATTGCTGTAAGTGGAGGATTGGAAGTTGCATCAGACAGGTTATTGGAATTGATAGAAAAGGGAATCACCGTATCCCAGGTTGCAAAAGTGAATAGAAATTTTACTGATGCGGGCATCATGGTACATGCATACTTAATGTATGGATTCCCCTCCCAAACTGCACAAGAAACCATTGATTCAATGGAGATGGTAAGGCAACTTTTCAAAACAGGTGTTCTTAATTCCGCCTTCTGGCATCAATTTGCAATGACAGTTCATAGTCCCATTGGCTTGAATCCCTCAAAATACAATGTTACGATTGACACAAAGGAAATTGGGACATTCGCTAACAATGACCTTCAATTTACCGACCCCGCAGGAACTGATCATGAAGCATTCAGCTTTGGATTGAAAAAATCACTTTTCAACTACATGCAAAATAGATGCTTGGATGAACCCTTGCAAAAATGGTATGATTTTAAAATTCCAAAAACAACTATTGAAAAAGATTTCATTGAAAATGCTCTTTTAGAAAACGACATGAGAGAAAATAATCCAAATTCAAAGATCATCTGGACTGGCATCACTCCATCAGTTGAATTTTACATTCAGTCCAAAAAAGGGATGCAAAGAGAGATGGCAACGTTATTTTTTTCAACCAATACTGGGGAACAAAAAATCCAACTGATAAAAAATCAAGCTGAATGGCTGTTAACAGTTTTTGAAAAAACTTCCATATACAATTCAAAGACGTATACACTAAAGGAGATCAAGGAGGATTACGAACAAAATGGAATGGATGATTTCGAATTATTTTGGGACAACAAACCAATAAATAGCCTCTATAAGGTTGGTTTATACCATCTATAAATAATTAGTTGAATGATACAAGATCCATTTTATTTTACATAATCCAACCCCCAGTTCCTTCCTTTTTCAATGGCAGGAACACCTTCACTGATCCAAATTGAAGGCTTCTCCCCTTTTAATAGCCAATCAAAAAATTGCTGTTCGCGAATTTGAATATCTTTTCTGTTCTTTCTTTCTACAAGGTTGTGTGCTTCACCATTATAGTTGAGCATCCACACTTTTTTATTCAATCGTCTCATGGCAGTAAACATTTCAATACCCTGATACCATGGAACGGCACCATCAGCATCATTTGCCATGATCACCAAGGGAGTTTTAACTTTTGGTAAGTGAAACAGTGGTGAATTTTCAATATACAACTGTGGTTTTTCCCATAATGTAGCACCTATCCTACTCTGTGATTTTTCATATTGAAACTGGCGATTCATTCCACTTTCCCATCGTATACCACCATAAGCACTGGTCATATTTGCAACAGGTGCACCGGCCCATGCTGCAGCAAAAAGATTTGTGCGGGTTATAATATGTGCAACTTGATAACCACCCCAACTTTGTCCTTGAATACCCATTTTAGTGCTATCGACTAGACCTTTCTTAACCAATGCCCTCGCACCGCTAACTACATAATCAAATCCACCCTTACCAGGATAACCTTTTTCATAATGGATATCAGGTGCCAATACAATATAACCCCTGCTGACAAAAAAAGGAATATTCAATCTACTTGGCGTAGGTGATGGTGGCAAGTAATTATGGAGTCCATCTGATAATGTTTCATAGAAATAAACAATAAGAGGATATTTTTTCCCTGAAATATAATTTTCGGGCTTGTATACTATTCCTGTAGCTTTTTTACCATTGTAGGCAGTCCAGTTAAAAAGCTCCGCAGTACCCCAATTATATTGAGATTGTTGCAAATTTATATTGCTTAAACTTCTATCATTGATCAAATCAGTTGAAAAATAAATTGTTGGAGATTGTGTGTAATTTTCTTTTGTATAGACATAAGCATTTGCATCCTTGGCTTTTAGAAAACTATTTATTGAAACAGCTTCTTTTTTTAACTGCTTCAAACTATTGGAAATTCCTAGATCAAGCTGAGCAATACCAGCATTTTTATTTACTTCATCAAAGGTTTTAAGTACGATAGTTTGTCCAATTTCAATGAAACGTTTTTCCGGATCTGTTGCTATGAACCTATAATTTGTGTGGGTTTTTCTACCGAAACCATTAGTGATATTATCAGGTGATTTTACTCCCAATGGATCTAGTTTCCAGATATCATATCGATCATAAACAAAAAGGCTTGAATCCTCTTTGAGCCAATTCATTACTCCATAAGGAGTTGCAAAAGATGGCATATCATATTCCTCATCATATAAAGCTGATTTTACTTTGCTACTGATGTTGATAACCTTGTTTTTTGAGTAAGTAAAATAATGTTTTGCAGCCATGTCATACCAATAAATAAAATTTCCAGCGGGAGATACTTGAGCCATCCCTTCCAGATCTTTCTTAATTAGTTTCCTACTTCCAGTGGCAGCATTGATTTCATAAATATCTTTTTTTGTACCTCCCTCCCATTGCATAGGTATCCTCTTTCCTTTATCAGTTAATCCTGCAAAAAGCAATCCATCACCTTCACTTGAAATAATAACTTCAGGGATTTGCAAATCTGCAAGCTGGACAAAAAGCTTATTTGACAAATCAATACTAGCGAGATATGAGCGCTTATTTTCTCGATCAAGATTTTTTAGTTGATATGGCTGTAGATAATCATCATTATAATGCCACACATCCAATTTAACCAAATCGATCTCAATTAAAGAAGTGTCTTTAATTGGTTTGATCGGATTGGTTCCAAGAAACAATTTAGATCCTGATTTGCTAAAGTTGGGTTTAAAGAATTCATTTACAGTCCAATTAGCGTTCATCCCTACAGTATAATTATCAACTAATGAAGAGGCTTCTAAATCGCCATTTTTCCAATACCATAGTTTGTAAAATTTTTGTAGCGACTTATAACTACTGTCACGTTCAGCAAGAAAAGCTATTTGATATCCATTTTGGTCAATAGCAAAATTCTTGAAATCATTCCCCCCTTTTAACAAGGTGTCAAATCGATTTTCAATACTCCTCCAAATGTATACAGTCGGCTTAATTTCTTTATTTGTTTTACTTCGGCTTGACTCTACTAGAAGAATCTTCCCATTATCACTCCAATAATATTCACTAACCAGGTTTAACTGAATTTCTTTTTTATTTTCCAAGCTCCTCACAATAAGTAAACTCCCTTCCTCAATAGGTTGCTTATCTCCGCTATCACCCTCAGCATCAAGTATGTCTTCCAGGTCATGCTCAACAGATGAACTTAGTTTTCTTTTTTGCTTTTTATCAGGCACTTGCTCAATGATCAAAGGAATTTGTTTTTTTGAACTGTCCTTTTTAGCAATTACAGTATCCTGAAGTTTAGTGGCTTTTAGAATGCTATCAGTGGCTGTTTTAGATAACTGGTACGCCAAATGACTTCCATCTTTCAGTGCAAGTTTGTATGATGTAACCGAAGGCACTTTCTCTATAATTCCTTTTGCAAGGTCAACGATGCCCAAAGAATCTTTTGGAAAATCCTCTGGCTTCTTCTTTTTGATTTTAGCGTCTCTACTGTCTTTGTATAATGGCTTAATTAAAAGTATTAGAAATTTATTGTCAGCTGTGAAGGTTGGCGAATATCCTCTTGGAATTTCTAAAGAAATAGAAGAATCTGTTTTCTGTATGATCAACCTACCATCACCTTCTTGCAGATCAATAGTATATGCAATCCATTGACCATTTGAACTGATTTTTTTTTCACCCAATGACTGCCAAGAATCATAAACATTGTGATCCAATGGTTTTTTCTGGGCATACGAAATATTACAAACAACAGAACAAATAAAAAATAAAAAACTGATTCGAACAGTTGAATTCGTATACATTATAAAGAATTTATAAAGTGAAAATAGACAATTATTGTGCGATTTTTATTGATTTTTCAGTTTTCCAAACACGCCATGATTGTATCACAACAGTAATAAAAATAATAGCAAACCCTAGATAAAAAGAATACCCCAGGTATTTATTTTCATTATACACCAGAAAGGCAAGAAGAATCCCATATATCGGCTCAAGATTATAGCTCAAATTAACTGTGAAGGGTGAAATGAATTTTAAGGAGCGTACCGACATATTAAAAGCCAATACTGTACAGAATAAGCTCAAAATAATTAACCAAAACAGATCAGCTGAGTTTGGAATTAGTCTGACCTCCGGTATAAAAAAAAGATAAACGGGAACAAAAAAATTCAGACAAAACCATCCTCCTCCTAATTCGTAAAAACTAATTGTATCAGGATCATAATTTCCTAAGATCTTTTTATTGAGAATAGGAAAGATCGATGCGAAAAATGATGATATGATACCGAATAAAATACCAATCCTGTATTGTTCATCAAAATGAAAGATCAAGTATATGCCAAACATCACCAACAATCCAAGTATTATTTCAGGTATGATTATATTTCTCTTGGAAAATAATGGGTCTAACAGGGAAGTAAAAAAACCAATTGCAGAAAAGCAAACGAGTGATACAGAAATATTGGCATATTTGACACTACCATAAAAAAACACCCAATGAAGAGCAATAATGCCTCCAATTCCAATTAAGGGAGCCATTTTTTTGATAGAGAGTAATTTTACCTTCTTGGTAAACGCAGCAATACCCAAAAGTATCAACATTGAAAAAAGCATTCTGTACCACACCAGCAAAGATTCGTTTAAGGTTATTAGTTTACCCAAAACCCCAGTAAATCCTGCTAAAAAAATGGCTAAATGAAGCTGAAAAAATGCTTTTTTCATTTATTTAAATCCAAAGATGGTTTTTGATTTTTAAGCAATTAGGTGATCGATTGCTTTCTGGTAACTCCATGCAAAATGCTATTCAATTGCATAGACAATACACCCACAATGCCTTCTTTTATTATACCTTTTGACATCTTTGATGCTCCATAAATACGGTCTTTGAATGTTATGTATACTTCCTTGATGTTGAAACCAAGCTTCCATGACATAAACTTCATTTCAATTTGGAAGGCATAACCAACAAACCTGATCTTGTCGAGGTCAATTGTAGATAGTACTTTGTTTCTATAACAAACAAAACCGGCAGTTGGGTCCTTAACAGGCATCCATGTTATCATTCGGGTATACATTGCGCCACCCATAGAGATCAAGATTCTTGAAAAAGGCCAATTCTCAACCCTACCACCCTTAACATACCTTGAACCAACGGCAACATCGGCTCCTCCATCCTTACATGCAAGGTACAAGCGCTCCAAATCATTAGGATCATGTGAAAAATCAGCATCCATCTCAATTAAATATTCATAGCCCCTTTCTAGCCCCCATTTGAACCCTTTAATGTATGCTGTTCCCAAACCTAATTTACCCGTTCTCTCTTCAAGAAAAAGTTTTCCTGGGTATTGTTGGATAAGAGATTTTACAATATCAGCTGTGCCATCAGGAGAATTATCATCAATGATTAATATGTGATAATTTTTATCAAGATCAAAAATGGCATTAATGATGTTAGCTACATTTTCTTTTTCCTTGTATGTTGGTATGATAACCAGTTTATCCGACATATCAGTAATTACTCAAGTGAAATAATCTAATTAATTAGCACGATGCTTTAAAATTGCCTTATTGAGTATTTCAGTGAGCTTTTGTTTTGTGTGCATTGCAAAATCACTTTTCATCATCCAATCATAATAAGATGGCTCATTTTTCAATACATCCTCAACCACTTTTCCCTTGTGTTTTCCAAAGTTGAAGACAGGTTTTCCATTTTCCATTACAAATCTCCTGGCAAAATCAATTATTTCATCTTCTCCAATTTGTTGCAAGACAGATTCAATGGTATCTCCTAACTGATCATACTTTTGGATCTGAGCTTCAAATACCTCCCATGTAGCATTTACGTCTGCTTCTGCACTATGCGCATTCTCAAGGGTCTGATCACAATAAAACTTATATGCTGCAGAAAGGTTTCTAGGCTCCATTACATGATAGATTTTCTGCACATCCAACAATTTTCTATCGGAAATATCAAACTCCAATCCACAACGAAGAAATTCCTCCATCAACAATGGCCAATCAAATTTATTTGAATTGTATCCACCAAGGTCAGCTCCATCCATGAATTGTTTGATCTCATTTGCAGCAACCCTAAAAATAGGAGCGTCTTTCACCATTTCATCAGAAATGCCATGTATAGCGGTTACTTCAGGAGGAATTGGTTTTTCCGGATTGATCAGTTTTCGCTTTTTAACCTGTGTGCCATCAGGATTTACCTTTAGCATTGCGATTTCAACAATTCTATCTTGAGTTAAACTCAACCCTGTGGTTTCAAGGTCCATAAATACAACTGGCCTGTTCAATCTAATCTTCATAGTAGTAAATGAAGCAACAAGATAAGATAAAATTGGCTTTGGAATGGGTGCAATTCCATAAAAAGACAGATAAAAAGCTCTAGAATTTATGTTTTAAATCTTCACTAAGTATAGTTAAAATAGCTTGCCTAAACTTCAGCTATTACAAAATTCTCTTTATCTTTGACTTGAAACAACAAGTAATGAAAAAAACATACTTCATCTTAACTGTAATTCTTATTGTGGCTATTTTCAGTTCTTGTGCTTCTGGCCGCGGAATGGCAGGTGGTGGCTGTAGTGTAAATGCAAAACTTGTTGGTTACCGTTAAATCTAAATCGATACGTTTTAACATTATAATAAAAAGAGGCTCAAAGGCCTCTTTTTTATTTCAGTCAATCATGTAATTATAATTTTGAAAATGCTTGTTCAAAATCTTGAATAATATCGTCAATGTGCTCGATTCCTACACTAATTCTAATCAAATTAGGCAGTACTCCCGATTTTAATCTTTCTCCTTCACTTAATTGCTCATGTGTTGTGGATGCAGGATGAATGGCAAGCGTTTTTGCATCCCCAACATTAGCAAGGTGACTGATCAACTTTAAGGAGTTAATGAATTTTTT
>Ga0078894_10001305_pt1 | contig 18453 bp, 15 predicted proteins | sample LauGreSu1BDMLBSD_2_FD_67506 | JGI IMG/M metagenome (GOLD analysis project Ga0078894, IMG submission 67506) | Freshwater lake microbial communities from Lake Michigan, USA - Su13.BD.MLB.SD (version 4) (version 4) | ecosystem: Environmental > Aquatic > Freshwater > Lake | place: Lake Michigan... | reverse complement strand
AATGAGACCAAGGTGTCCGCCGATACCGCGTGTTTGTCGTTGTTCAATAATATTTGATTGAGTGCAGAATACATTATTACAGAGTAATACATTATCTTACATTTATATAGTTTTATGAAAACGAATAGTGATAGTGATAGTGATGAATACGACTCCGATTTCGAAGGATCAAACAATGAATACGACTCCGATTTCGAAGACCCGGACGTCGCCAAAGACAAAAACGTCAACACTGAAAACGCCAATACCGCTAACGCCAGCACTGAAAACGCCAATACCGCTAACGCCAGCACTGAAAACGCCAATACCGCTAATGCTAACGCCAGCACTGAAAACGACAGAACTGAAAACGCCAGAACTGAAAACGACAGCACTAAAGCCGACAATACCGCTAACGCTAACGCCAGCACTGAAAACGACAACAATACCACTAATGCTAACGCCAACACCAGCAATACGCAACCCGATAGTGTAAATGTAGGCTTTGTGCTTGATAACAATGTATTTAGAATTACCAAGGATACATTGAAAAAGTTATTAGAATACTTAATGTATGATTACAATTTAAAAAATATTACTATTTATAATACAAAAATAACAAATGAAATTCTTAAAAGCGTAACCATATCAGAAAAGATACCGATTGTCCCGGGGAAACGAATTTTAATTATTATGTCTACTGATGATACAAATATACTACAAGAGATAATACTTAAAATTAAATTACATATGGGAATAAAATATAATATCGTATATTTTACAGTAAAAACGGGCAACATTTCAAAATTAGAAACATTACACAGTATAAAAAAAACAAAAACGGAAGATACAAACGAGTTTTATTTGGGGTTTGTTATTGATAATAATGCTAAACATAATGGGTCTTTATATACATACATAACGAACCATAAAAGCGAAATACAAATGTTATTACAAAAATATAACATTAATGGTATTCAATTATACAGTAAGGTTAAAATAGAAAATGATGACATAGAATATTATGACACTGATCAGGTAGCATTTACGCGTCAAAAACGTGAATCTCTATATTTTACATATTTTATCTTTTCGTCAAGCAAATTAGTAGACACGTATGGTTTTATTCTTTCAGTATTACCTAAAATTAAAGCAGGTATTGATGTCAGTATTTTTAGAATACCTGTATCGAAAATAAATCAAATCAGCAAAAAGGCTCTATTCATAAAATCTATTAACTCGCCACCAACTACACAAAAACAAGCACAACAAGCACGACCACAAACTACACCAAAACCACAACAACAACAAGCACAAGCACAAGCACGACCACAACCGCCACGACCACGACCACAAGCGCAAGCACGACCACAAACTACACCACAACAACAACCACGACCACAACAACAACAACCACGACCACAAACTACACAAAAACAACGACCACAAACTACACAAAAACAACGACCACAAACTACACAAAAACAACGACCACAAACTACACAAAAACAACGACCACCGCCCACACCAAAACCACAACAACGACCACAAACTACACCACAACAACAACCACAACAACGCGATTATACGTTAGACCAATTAAAGTCGTATAAATCACTGTTAGAATTATACAACAGACAGAGTACAGGTGGAACGGAGGATTGTATATCCAAAGGGTTGTACCCTAGAATGTATCTGCCTAGTAGTGATCATAAAGATTTAATTCACGAGATTGAACGACTTCATTATTTCGTTTTTTATCCAGGCAAAAAAAACAATGGTTGCGAAGCAGACGCTACGAAAAAATTTCAATGTCTAAGTAATATGAAAGAATATTTAGATCAACATAAAAATAATATAGATAAAAATAATTACAACCCGATAAATTTATATAAAAAGATATGTGATGATTACAAGACGACTGGAGGTAAAATCAATACACGCAAACACAAAACAAATAAAAAACACAAGAAAAACAGTAAAACGCGTAAATACATTCGTTGAATGTCTAATATCTATTCTCCAGGGTATTCAACCTATAGAATAGAATAACCACATGCGTATTTTAATGTCTATTCTCCAATTCTGTACCTCTCGGGGTACAGAATTGGAGAATTAGCATATGTCTTTCTTTACAGGGTTTTTACCCTGGAGAATAGACATTAATGCACATGTGCATCGTTTTTGTAGAAGTAGCATATACGCTTTCATATATGATTTTTATCATATATGAATAGACGTTAACGTCTATTCTCCAGGGTGAAAACCCTGTAGTATAGCGTATATGCTATGATTCCATTTCTGTGCCCCGGGAGGCCAAGCGATTGTCGGTCTCAAACCGACAACGCGCATATGCGCGTTGATGTTTTTAGAACATCAACTGCTTAACAGAAATGGAGAATAGACATTAATATAAAATTATATTCTATATGAATACACTATAATGACAAATAACACTAAAATACAATACGTATACTACATCAATCTAGAAACCAGAACCGACCGCAAAGAACACGTGGAACAGCAACTCCGTCATATTGGTTTAGACGCCACTCGATTTAACGCCATTTCACATGAAGTAGGCGCAATCGGATGCGCAATGAGCCATTTGGAACTCATACGAATGGCCAAACGCAAAAAGCTAGACCATATTTTAATAGTGGAAGATGATATCCTGTTTTTGAAGCCCGATGTGTTTCAGTCCAGTCTTTCGCGTTTTTTGGCGTCAGGCCGTGCGTTCGATGTATTGATGCTTGCTGGAAACAATATGGGTCCATTCCGCATAGAAGACGATACGTGTCTTCAAGTTCGCCGGTGTTTTACGACCACGGGGTATTTGGTTCGGGAGGCTTATTACGACCGATTGATAGACAATATTGAAAAAGGGTTGGAATTACTTCAAGAGAACCCCCAAAAAGGCAATTTGTATGCGATAGATGTGTATTGGACTGCTCTCCAACAACAGGATTTGTGGTATTTACTAACACCATTATCTGTCATACAAATGCCAGATTATAGTGATATAGAACAAAAACGGGTAGATTATTCCAGTCTGATGCTAAATTTTAATAAAAATCCGATGAGCCACGTAAAGAGACGTTCCATGTTTATGCTGTAGTTGGCCTATATTCAAACGGCCTTTTTTTGCCATATATGTGTATTTCGCCTCTCTTTTTCTTCGAGTTGTATAATTCTCGTATCCCATTTCTGTTGGTGTTTATGTATTTTCTGTAAATCCGTTCGGCAGAATAGATTGTATTTACTTGGGTAGGGTTTTCATCTGTTTTGTCTCTATTAATGTCAACTTTTTTTACGTGTAAACAACCGCTGAGTTGAGTTTGAAATTCATTACTCTGTTCATTAGTCAATGTATTTCTTCTGTCAATTGTTTTAATGTTGGTCAAGTATCCTAGAGCTTGATTTTGTAGTTCTACCATTTTTTCATAACACAAAAATTTAATGTCAGAATACATTTGGGAATTATATTTTATATGATGAAACACATTATTCATGCCGATATTATTTCCTCTACACGCATTACTAACTTGTAATGAAAGTTGTTCTGTTATTTTGGAAACATAGGTTCTTGCATAATCTATTATTTTACAAATGTAAAAACACGGAAATGAACATATTATATTATTATTCTCATCATAATAGGTATAAACTACATAATCATCTTTATTTTCAAATAAAGGCGCAACCAATATATTTGTTTGATGAAGGTCGTTGTGTTTATAGATATCACCTAAGTCAACTAAAGTATAAAATATTTGATAGTATAAGCAATATAAATAATAGCAATCGGGTTTAGTGTCTAAATAATCTTCAAGTGTCATGTTGTTATTTACAAATTGCGTTAATAATCCATATTTTCTCGGGTTATTGCATATATCTTTTATATCAACCGATATGTTTATGTTTTCTTCTATTGATTTTTGTTGTTCAAAATCTACCATATAAATTGTTTCAATAAAACATGTATAATTCTTGGATACAACATTATAAAATAATACGCCGATTTTATACTCATAATATAAACTATCCCCTTGAAACCTGTATTCATTAGTATCGTTGCTTTTTAATAATAGATAGTTTATTTTGTCATTTTTTATGAATTTTACCTTATACACATAAGAGTTCATCCCAGTACTATCATGGATTTCTTCTAAACTATCTAGGTTATATTCTTTCCAAACATCATTAAAATATTCTTTTGTTTCATTGTAGGAAAGTAATTCTAGTTGTTCTCTGTGGATGTTCTCTGGGGGTGTTCTCTGGGGGTGTTCTCCGATTGGTGTATCAGATTGTGATATTCGTTCAAAAATAAATGGCCGCTTTCCATCAATAGTAAGTCTATGTGTAACGTCTTGTCCATAGTTTTTAATATGACCTAACAGAATTCTACAAAGTTCCGAATAATTATTTGCTCGGTTTATTATTTCGATTTTTGCGTTTATTCTGTTGTATAATTCTATGTTATTACTGTTAATTTGTATCATTCTCTGCGTTTCAGTATTTATGTAATTAGACATTTCGCGAATTAACGTATTATTATAAAACTCGGAAATTACATTGTCTGATTTAAATTTGGTTGAGTTTGAGTTATCTATTGATGTTGTTATGTTGGATAAATAACATCTGTCGTTTGATAATATTAAAGGAATATATCTTATGTTAAAACTTACTTCATGATCAGTATAGTTGATTTGAATATGTTTGTTATCCGGAGTAAACTTCAATAAATACAAATTATTAAATGTAATACCTGCGTTATAATATATTCTATTCATTTTATTTAATGTGTAATATAATTGATAAAGTATTGTAAATATGTTCCTGATGAAATTATCACCAAGGGTTGTCATGTCTGTATTATTTACGGATGGATTGCTAAAGTATGTATATATCCCTTCTTTAACATATTCATGGAATAATTTCAGTTCAAACGTATTGTCTAACGTATTGTCTAACAAAATATGTTTGGAAAAAATAGTGGTTTTTTTTATTTGTTCCATATTTTCTGGCCAATATTCACTTGGTCGTTGAATGTCCGTTATGGATGTACCGTCTGACCACAACATTTTTCTATGTAAAAATTGTGGAAATATATTTGAAAAATGGTTTAATCCGTTGAATGATACATAATATTCAAAATATGGATATATTATTTTTGTATTATTGTATATTTGTCTAATTATTTTTTTGTCATCAATCTCAACCATTTCGGCTTGAAATAAACTATTGTTTCCACCAATAGTAGCGTATTTTAGTAGTTTTTTAATTGACTTTCGCCGTTTAGATGTTTTTCGTCGCTTGCCAGACTTTCGCCGTTTAGATACATTTCTCTTTTTTACAATACCTTTATTTCTCATATATACTAATATTATAAAATTGTCATTTGTCATATACCTTATTTACGTCTTTAGAGAATTTATGGTATTTTGTTTTATCATAAATTTTGAAATCATATACTACGATTGTGTACTGAAATATTCTTCTATTCTCCAAATCTGGTTTTTTAATGTCTATCTCCAGGGTAAAAACCCTGGAGAATTAGCGCATATGCTCGTTGTCGGTTTATGACCGACAAACACTTGACCTACCGGGGAACAGAATTGGAGAATTAGCGCATATGCTATGATCCAATTCTGTTCCTCCCGGGGAACAGAATTGGAAAATAAACTTTTTAAGCGGTAGCATTACGTTCTACCGACACACGCTCCTCCATCGACGTGCCGGAAGTATGAAAATAGTTCTTCTTGTATTCTTCTTTTTGAATTTCGGTCATCAATAACACATCTTCTTGAATATTAATATAGTTTAAATAATCCTTAATTTCTTGCATTGTTTCCGCTGGAATAAACGACAAGTTGATGAAAATACCACTCTTGTTTTCATTCAGCTTTACGTTTGTATTTTTCTTCAGGATTTTCAAAATCTCCACGTGATGTGCTTTGGTCATACCTTCAATCTGGTTTTTAATATGTTCTAATTCCAATGTTCGAGCACTCATTTTATTTGTGTGTGCGTGTGTGTATTCCTGTATCGTGTTTATTTTATATTTTTATATAATATACTTATGCCAAAACGCACAATACGTAAAAATCACAAACGTAAAAATAAACGCACAAAAACAATAAGAGCCAAACAAAGGCGCATAACGCCAACTCGGGTAATTTATCGTGCTGGAAATAAGGACATTTGTAATAGTATTATCAGTATTATAAACAATAATAATTATAACAAAGAAATTATAACAGAGAATGAAAACGTGAAAACATATAAAATAAGTGTAAATAATAAAAATTATATTTTAAAAAAAAACAATTTATTCCACAGCTACGACAATTCTTTTTATGAATATTATGTAGGAAAAAATTTCATATCTAACTATGTTAATAAATACCCAAATTTTATGGTAATGTCGTGTTTATTGTTATATAAAAAAAGCGAACAGAAATACACTAACATTGATTACGATGACAAATTTTACTCAATTGATGAAAATGAACAAATATTAAAGTTCTCGTGTAAATTGAATAAGAATATTTTTGATGTTTATACTGTTTCTGAGTTTATTGAAGGCAATAGTTTTAAAGATCATTTAACATCTTTGAACCCAAAAAATGGTAGTTTAGAAAATTTAATACAAAAAATAAATTCCTACATAGTCATATTGTATCAAATTTATTTCGTGTTAAGACAATTAAATACCAAATATACACATTATGATCTACATACAGGTAATGTTTTATTATGTCCGAATAATAAAGTTAAATATTTTAGTTTTCCCGATAGAGATCCTAATGGAGATAAAATTCAGCCGCTAATTTTGCGGAGTAATTATACCGCAAAAATTATTGATTTTGGTAGAAACTATTTTAATAACGATAAATTCGATAATTCAAAAGTATTTTTAGATAAAATATGCGAGTTATGTGATAAATGTGGTATTGACAATGGATACGGAATTCTCCAGCATGGTAATTATAGAAATTACGATAACCATACGTTGAAAAATGAACTATATTGTGAGAAAGATACTGCTTATGACATACGTTTTATTACTCCATCTAAGCCAAATCTTTCTGCTGACCTAATTCTTTTGAATTATTTCGTTGAAGAATGCGATAAACATTTAAAAAAGTACGATACATCTATTTTTAAGTTATATGGGTTTAGAGTAGATTATCTATCACAATATTCTACACCCGAAAACTTAAACGCAGGCTTAGAAATCTCACAAAAAATAATAACTAATGTAATGGATGCTGAAAAAATTTTAAAACTTATTATTAAAGAACAAAAACTAAATATCATCCCATCCAGCCAAATACCCAAGGACCAAGTATTCGAATATACATATGTTAAATCGTAATGTAAGTCCTCAAAAATAAATGATGTAAAATGATTATAAATATTACATTATTTTTTACGAAACGCCGCCGTTCCATTTCGTTCATGACTTTCAAACACCATCTCCCAATCCGGATGGTTTTTCAATTCTTCCACTATTTTGGCACATTTAAACGTTCGTGTATCGTCTAAAGCCAAAACACGGCATCGGTCGCGAATACACAAATACTCAAACCACGTAATGAATTCGCCCCCATCCAACAAAACCACATCGAACACTTTGGGTATTTCTGGACGATGTAAAAAGACCTTCTTGTTTTTCATATTTTCTAAATCTACCGTATTCCAATACGCAAACAGTTTGTTCTCATTTAGTATGGGGAAAATCGTCCTAACATCTCGTTCCGTGAGTTCATTGGTTAACACTTCATTGAGAATATGAACATTCGGTATATGTTGGTATCGTTTCCTGGCCAATTCGCTTTTTTCTGGATGACATTCCAGTGAATAAAATACAAAGGGTTGTTCGCGTTTGGCAAATCCATCAATAAAACACCGCGTGGAACCCAATCCGTTCCACGTTCCGACTTCTAAATAAGAAACATACTTGGTGTTTTGCGCACATTCGGCTAAAAAGGCGCCAATGAAACTATCCGTTCCGATTTGTCCTTGGTTATTCTGGGTAAGGTCGTTAAAGTGGTTTTTGTCTGTGCTATCCCAAATCATGGTATGCGTGTGTATGTATGTATATATATCCCTCTTTTTAGGTCATGTTTATAATATAATATAAATGTGCTAGGCGCATTCTTATAGAATGTTGTTCTATAAGAATAGACTACAATACCAACCAACTGTGTTTTTATGATTTTCATAAAAAATATACATTACAGAAATATACGCGTTGTATTACCTACCTGTTCCTGACACTTGTCTGACTAACCTTTTACACATCCACTATAATATCTTCTAAATCCGCTTCTCCCTCCATCATCGTCAATTTGGGTTTGCGTGTGGTTTGTTCTCTTGCTCTTTCCTTGCCCATATCCACTAGTGTAGCAATTGCGCAAATGTTGGTGTCGTTTATTTCAAAACGCGTTCCCACAATACGCACATTGATTTTCATATTTTCTTTGATTTGTGAAAACAATTTATTCGTGTAATTGTGGTCGCGAATAATAAACACGGTCAACGGAACAATCCCTTCTTCTGCGATGACCTCAGCGTGAATACCGGCTTTGGTAATGGTTTTGGTCGTACATTCCACTATCATTCCTTCTGTTGGATAACACACCATACATTCATATACCACCGTATATTCCACGAACTCGCCATTGATATTGCCACTGGAATAGTTCACGATGCGAACGGAGTTGGGACGAATATATCCCTCCGCAATACATTTGCCTTCTACTTGTTTCACGATTTTGCGTTCCAAATTCTGTTTTAGCGTTTTTCCGATTTCGGTTATTTTGAGTATAACCTTTTTTTGTAGTGAGGATCGATGGAACACACCATACACGTTTTTCTTGTCAGCGACGGGTTGCGTTTTATTCATATTTGGTTTAGGGGTTTGAAAAGACAATATAGTATAGAATGCGATAAGTTGTTTATGTTTGTTTGCGTTCAATTTTATGACTTTTGTACTGTTTTCATAAAATTGAAATCCTTTTATGATATCATACAAAATAATATAAACGATATCAAATTCTGTGTATTTTCTAAAATGCTGGGTCAAATAGTTGTTCTAAATTCGGGCAGTTTCATTACATTCAATGAAAAGGATAAAACCGCCCCCGAAGATTGTCCGAATATAAATACGGTTCCAATTAGTGTAGTTTCGTATTACGTGTCGTTGCGCAAAAGTAAGCCTATTCGCGCGTTTGTAAATAAACAATTGGTAAACGATGGTGCGAATACGTATTTAGAAATGCTGTTTAGTATCTACAAGACAATCGGTAAAAAAACGCTGTTATCTCGCACAATACTAAACATGACAACTGAAGTAATTAACGATAAGGGCTATGTTTATTATGACGAATTTGGACTGTCCATACAAAGCGCCGACGAATTGCGAGTTATAAATGAGATGTTTAGCTGGATGGGGTTTTACAAACACACACTGGAACTATTTGTAGAATTGCGAAACGGCGAAATAATCAAAATTGTCAAATGAAGTGTAAAAAATACATTATATTTCATTTTCATCATCACACTAATACAAGCAGGTAATAATGTCCATTCTCCCCAAGGTAGGTTATTTTTTTTCATATATATCGTCTGTATTATACTCCGTTGTGTCCGGCATAACGCTTTTTTTATATAAGTCGTAGGCTTGTTTGGCTGCTTGAATACTTTCATTGTAAAATGGAAAGGGGATTTCCTTCTTGGAAGAAGACCCCGCTAAATTATTATACTTTTCCGCCCAAGCACCAAAGGAACACGACTCGAAATGAAGGACGTGTAATGTATCAAACGGTATTTCTGTATTCTCCCCCTTCCCACTATATTTGAATTCGTGTGGTCCATTCGCAAATACCCCATCCTCTGTTCGTGCTACCGCTTTTCCGTTCGCATAGGAACGGCATTTCGCACCGTTTTTACATTTTAAAAACCGTTTCGCATCAAAACACGTTGTTTCGGTTCCGTCAAATACAGCCTCCGCGTTTTCTATTCTTGCCCACTTCGTATTTTTGTCGAATGTATTCAATACACTAATATCTCCCTCTAGTAATTCATCTGTGTCTATGTGAAACACCCACTCTATTCCTTTACTGCGAGCTACCGGTATCATTTTGTCAACGAATTCACTTTGTCTTTCTTGAAGAGTATGGTAATTGTCCGTTCCGGTTTTTCCCAATTCATATGTTATGTCTTTCTGGGATTTCAAAAAATCCTCCCAACCATCTGAATTTTCCATCCGCACAAAAAAATGTTGAATTCCTAAATCCCGATGATAGGTTAACCATTTCGGAAAATCCACCGGGTTTTTCGCCAAAAATACAATACCGCATTTCGGGGGAGACGCATGACTATTCATTCCTTCCTGTATTTTTCTTTCTCCCATTTCATAATGGTTCATAACAGTATCTGCGTTGTTTTGATATATCCACCATCCTAGCATCCATAATAAAATACATACAATGAATACCCCTATCCAGATCATGATAGAACGTATATTCCAATTTTGTTTTACCATTACCATATGTATGTATGTATGAGCTATAAATATTACTATATTGGGAGATTTTCTGTTTTTCTATATTTCACACTACATACGTGCTATATTTTTTATCAAACTCTGTTCAGGCGTCAAATGATATATTTTGCCCCGCACCTTTTTATCCGTATATTGCCGCAACACCAATTCCAAAACAATACACAATCCAATTTTCGAAAACTCTTTATCCGTATTTTCAGCAGTATACCGTTCTTCTCCCACCACTTGGTTTAGTATTTTAATAATATCCGTTTTTCCGGCACTGTCGATACGCGCCCCATTGTTGTTGCGTTTCTGTCTCAAATCTTTAACTTTATACACCATCTCTTTCTTTTTGAAATCAATAACAAACCCAATCATTTCATTGATTTGGGAGGTGGGAACATTGTATTTTCCTAAATCATCCACAAACAGATTGTAATCATATGTTTCTCCCAATACCCATTCTGGTGAAGAGCCATCCATACTTCGTATCCATAACTCTATGGCTTCCCCATTCGGAATAAAGATACCTATTTTATTCTGACGAGTATTCGTCATTATCTTTTGTTGAAAATAATGTTTGACTTCGGTTTCTAATGCGGGAGAAACAATATAAGTATTTTCTCCCTCTGGACCATACAAATAGTTCAGTAATACCAATCTGTCTTCCGTCATCAACATATCCAACGCATGATGTAGCACGTATTTTTGTATTTCTGTAGCAGTAAACCCATACACTGATTGTAAATGAGATAAGACGGTGTGAAAATGTTTATACCAATCCGTGGTTTTCTTTAGCACCGATTTGGTTTCCGTCTCCCGTTTTTGTTCTAAAAGTGTTTGAATAATGGTTCGGTATTTCGCCGGAAGTGTTCCCTCTTTCGGTGCTTCCTCCGCCATCTCCTCTTTCGTTTTTTCTTCAAAATGTACTTCTTTTTGTTCCTCTTCGGGAGATTTAGGCGGTTCCACTTCTTGTTCAAACGCAGAAACAGATTTCGGAACTTCCAATATCAATTTCTCCCTACGATAATCTACCGGAACACTGCGATCAAACACCGATGCTTGTTCATCTGTTATTTCGATGGGTTGAAACAAATAATACAAGTCGCGATTGACTAAATATCCGTATCGCTGATAAGCGTCCACCAACGAATGTTTATTATCGATGAAATCCGTTAATACAAAAAAGATTTGTTCTAAAGGAAACGTTTTGCGATAATTAATCATCTTTATCAATTGTTCGCGCGAATAGGAGGATTGTTCGCGATATAGTTGGCGAATGCGATTGCTGATATACTGATAATTAGAATGGGCATATTCTGTATTATACGTGGATGTTTGTATTTGTTCGGGAGAAAGGGAAGTGTAGTTGCGACATTGGAATTCGCATGATGCCATATAATCGCATATATCGGTAAATGGTTGGTCGCCCACACGATACTTTATGGTTTCTCCTGTAGACAAATCTTGTTGGATGTTGCGATTGCGTTCGACCGTCTCCAATTTCTCCGCCGTAAAATTGGATTGGCCGACATTTAGGATACAATCCACCGCCGTTTCTTTGAGGATACGCGTTATTTTTCCGATTTGTAATGCTTTTTTCTCCGCCACACGATACACATACAAATCCGCGGGTTCTTCCAATACCGCATTTTCTGTTTCTATTTCTGTATTCTCCCTATTTCCCAAAGAAATATCTGTATTATCGATTTCCATTCGGGTCGCATGCATGTATATTTGGACATTCCGTTGGGAGAAAGGAAGTCGGCAATGGCTCATATTACGCACCGCGCGTCCAATGATTTGTTCCATACGGTTCATGTTATACCACGGCTCCAAAATATGGACCTGACGGATATTCTTGAAATCCAGACCCTCTGACCCTGAACGAGTTATCAAAACCACGCGGATTTTGGAACCGTCGGCATTGTCGGATGCGGTGATGTATTTCATTTCTTGTTTGTTATTGGGAGAAAAATACTTGTCTCCCGAAATAATAACATATTTCGCGGGATGGAAGGCAGCGGCGGCAGACGTTCCCATTTCTCTGCGAGTTAATCCGGTTAGTGCGTCTACGGGTTCAGTGGGCGGGGTTTTGAATAAAGATTGTGTATATGATGCGGAGCCGAACCGGGCGAATCCCATTTCTTCCAATGCTAATGACATAGGAATAACACCGCCATCGATGAACTGCGAATATAGAATGACTATTCCCTTGGATTTACGAATGGTGTCGCAGATATTGGCGATTTTATGACTATATTTAGGCAACTGTTCGGGAGAAAACACACGACCGTATTTTTCCAAGATTTCCGGACGATATTCGTAATTGCATTTTATCATATTGGGTTTAGTCAACGTTTCGTATGTCATGATTTGATTTAGCCCTTTTTCACCCACCGACATGGCTACCACATCGCGAATGGTTTCCGGTTCCGCAAACACATCTTCTGGAACCCCGCGTTCATATTTCTGTAGCCATTGTTCCACGGAGGGAGAAGGGTACACTATATTTAGCATTTCCAATGGCATCTGTAATAGTGTATATCCGAACGTGTCCATATTTTCAAACGACGGCATATTTCGTATCAATTCTCCCGTGGCTTTAGAATATACGTCATACTCTTTTCTGCGCAAATATTCCATCAAGAAACGGTATGCTCGGGATTGATACGTGCTGGTTTTCATAGGGTGAACATATACATTTACGTGTTTGAGCGGCTCTTCCACGGGCTTGCCATTCATTTGTGTTTCTGGATACACCATTTGTGAAAGAGAATGTTCGGGAGAAAAATGTTTCGGATAAATGCGAAAAGGGAAAATATAGGGATTTTCTCCCCGGACATACGAAACATAACCCGTGAGTTTACGTATCAGACATTCCTCACCACTCTCTTCGCGCTGGTTGGTTTTGGGTTTGAATTCGCCTTTTACATCAAAAATGTCGCGGAGTTGGACGGTGGAACGTTTATCGTTCAAGTTCATCAAGTTGATTAGCCACACGATTTCTTCATAGGAATTGAACATGGGGGTAGCGGACAATAACAACAAACGCATATTGTTGGAATATTTAGCAACTTTCATTAAAAGTGCCGAAACGGGAGAATTGGCTTTGTTTTCTTCTGTCAGACGAATATTGTGTACTTCGTCAATAATAACCAAACGATTATTGAACACACGGCGAATGGCGCGGATTTCTTGTGCGCGGACTTCTTTTTCTGTTAATCCCAACCCGGCCGCATCGATGTTTAGGATAGAATGAATGAAGTTGGCCAATTGTCCATACCCCATGAATTCGTAATACTGGTTGATAATGGATTGTATGTTGGAAATGATTTTCTCCCTTGGCATATTGTTTAATAATCCGGGGGTGATTTCCTTTAGGAGAGAATTCCCTACACAGGACTCAATATTCCACGTATATTCGTTGGGATTGTTTGGGTTGACAATTTGTTGTAGCGCGGTTTCGTCGAATAATTGTCGGCGGAAATTGCCCTGTAAGTTGGGAGAAGCAACTATGAGGATTTTTTCTTTGATACCTACTTGTTTCATATATTTGCGCATTTCTTCTGCGATACTAATCGCACTACACGTTTTACCCGAACCCAGAGAATGATACAAAAGCAGACTATTGTAGGGTGTTTGGAAAGACAAAAAGTTTTTGACAAAGAGTTGGTGGGGGAGAAGTTCAAATTTCGCATTACACATTTCGTTCGCTCGTGCTTCTATATCGTGGACAGTTCCGTCGTATTGTGTATCGTGGAATTCCTTTTTGCTGGCGATTTTCACATTGAAAAAGGGGTCATCTAATTCTGGATATAGGAAACTGTATTTGGCATGGGGGGAGAACCCTTCTTTTTGGTTGCGGACATAATCCGTTCTCTCCCTTTTTTTGAGAAGTTCATTGAGTTGTGTATTGGTGGTCGGGGGCAAGACGGGCATATTCGTTTTTTTGTCTGGCGCGGGGGGCAGCACTTCGGGTTCTTTAACGGGAGAAACACGGGGCGATTTAGGTGGTTCAGTAGAAAGATGAAACACAGGAAGTTGTCGTCTGAGTTCGTCTAATATAGGTTGATTGGTTAACCTAGCGGAAGATATTTTAGGGGGTATTTCGGGAGATGGTGCGGGCTTATTCTTTTTTTCAGTGGGGACACAGTCTCCGTTTTTGTTTTTTCGTGTTCCACGCGGGCACCGTTTTCTGACGACTTCTTTTTGGGGTTCGTTTTCATCCGATACAACAAACGGTTCGTTTATGATTTCTTTCGGTATTTTTAATTTCAGCTTTTTGCTCATACTTATTATTACGATAGGACAGTATATATAAAATGTATATTTTATGAACGTTTCGAATACGCATAGCATACTACAATAACGATAAATGAAACATGGATGGATGTCTATACTATAGACAATAACGTGTATAGTATAGTGTGGGTTGCGATTGTTCTGTTCTGTTTTGTTCTGTTCTATTATGGGGATAACAAAGGGAGAATAGTACGAATGTCTGTATAGTTATAGTTATGTCGCGAATAAAAGATAATTGGTCAATGATTGGTGTATAAGCGTCAACATTTTCGTTTTTTCTAAATTGTAATAACGGATATTTTTCATACATTGTTCATACGTTTTCCATTCCATACCGCTGATTTCGCTTTTCTGATACGATTTCATTTTTAAAGAAGTATCGTATTTCATATAGGTCAAGTAATATTTATGGCGGTACGACTTGTAATTGGAACCCATAAATGTTTCTTCGTACGGAAACACATTATGTAATGGAACCAAATCTTCTTCCACATACCCCGTTTCTTCGCAAAATTCGCGCACAGCGCAAGGGAAATCGCGTTCCTGGTTGTTTCTACGGCCTTTCGGAAACCCCCATTCTGCCTCTTCCCATTTGTCGGTGGTATTGCTTTCTTCTACCATTTGCTGAAGAGTTATCAGTTTTCCCTGTATTAACACACCGTTTGTTAGCGACGCAAACTTCTCCGAAGACACATTCTCTTCCATACGATATTGTTCAGAGTGTTCAGGCGTCTCATTATCTCCCCATAACTCTTTCCATAATTCCGAAAAAGGGAGACACAACAATCGTTCTTTTTCCCGACGCGTCATTTGTTTCAGCATGTTCATAATGTAATTTTTGTTGTATAATGAATATTTTCCGCGCATAAAATCCACGAACCCTAAAGTATCCTTTCTGCGCACCATTAAATATTCGATTTGGTGTTCGGGAGATAATCGGAACGCGATAATACCATAACTGGTAATGGGTGTTTTACAATGACTGAACAAATGTCCCGATTTCCCGCAATTATTACAATATGTTTGGTTCATCTCGACGCTGAAGTTGGGGTTTATTATTCCAAACTGTTTATATAGTTTGTATCATAATGAGTAATACCTTTCTCCACCACCGAAAACAAAAGATGGAAGCCGAAACGTGGGGTCCGCATTTATGGTTTTTCATACATACGTTGGCGTATTGCTACCCCGATACACCCAATGAAGTAACCAAACGGAAATACTATGATTTCATACAGAACTTACCTCTTTTTATTCCCGACGAAGAAATGGGAAACAAATTCGGGAGATTGTTAGACAGATATCCCGTTTCTCCCTATTTGGGGAAACGCGAGTCCTTTATTCGTTGGGCAAATTTCATTCATAACAAAATCAATGTCCATTTAGGAAAAGAAGAAATGTCATTATATGATGCCCACAAGAAATACGAGGAACAATATCTCCCGCAAAAACAATTGTTGTTTCGCGATACGTGGATGAACAAGTATATTGTGTATAGTAATTTTGCGATTATATTGGCATTGGGCGTTGCCGTAGTTATGGCCTTGGAATAAACAAAAAGACCGATATATAGTATATACTTTAGTGGCTATGCGCATCGAATGGTGGTTGCTATTAGGAACGGGTCTTATCATGGCCAACATTTATACAGAAGGGAAAATGTTAAAACACGCAATGTCTTACAAAAAATATTATCAAATGGCGGGCGTGGCGATGGGTGGACTCCTTTTGTATTTTATGATACGAAAAAATCCCCTACACGCCCAACAAATCATCGCGTCGTCGAATGAGTATTTGAAATATTTGCCGGTGGACAGAAACACATCCAGTATGTTGAACCCCATTTTGGATTTCACTTCCAAATATTCGGGAGGTTCAGCTTTGCCTGCTTCTCCCTATTCGGAGAATAACAGCCTACCTATATTAAATGTTTCCCATTTAGGTGGCGGCGGCGGAGGCGGACATATGTCCGCCGCGGAACACAAGATAATGAATTCGGGAGGCAAGGGAACCAAACGTTCAGTCAGCGAAACCAAGAAAAAATGGGTGGCGGCCAAACAGAGCTGGCGGTGTGGTAATTGTCAAAAACAACTTCCTCCGTGGTTTGAGGTCGATCACAAAATTCGGTTGGAACACGGCGGAAGTAATCACGTAGACAATTTAGTTGCGCTGTGCCGCGATTGCCACGGGGAGAAAACGGCCATAGAAAACCTATGATGATAAGGCGCGGCGAATGATATATAAACCATATTATATATTATTGTGAAGCGTTTGTATTGATGAATACAAATACAAGTAAAACAAGCACGACGAGCGGCAACGCAACCGGATCCAATATCGGCATTCGCATGAAACAAAAATACAAGACTATTTTCGCGTATTTCTGTATTTTATTGGCAGTTATTTCTGTTATTTTGTATTACACAAACAAGAAAACGAATTTATCGGCCGGTTCGAAATATTACACATATCTGTTGTTTATTATTATTCCGATTTTAATAGGAATTATCACATTAATGACAGACACTATAACAAATGTATCTAACCTGATTATTCCGATGTTAGCGATGATTTCCGCAATTTTATTTGCGTATTATGTATTGGCCGAATTGAGCGACCAAGTGTGGGGTATTGTTAATTTTATATTGTTGATTTTGTTTATTTTATTGGCACTTGCGATAATATATAAATTATTTGTTCGTTATTTGAACACGTTTACCGGATGGTGGGGATTTATTGTAAAATTCATATTTTATATTCCGTGTTTAATAACAGACTTTATTGGATATCTAATACATGATTTTAACAATACACCTAAGATTATTGGCATCGTTTTCCTATTACAGGTATCCGTCATTCTATTGTATTTTCTGGTTCCATACATTTATCGACTGTTAAAGTCAGCGAATATAATAACATTAGTACACAAGCCCATATATTTAACTCGACGAAGTATTGTTTGCGACAATGATATGTTAAAGAAAAACGAACCTTTTTTTTGGTTTAGGAAAAAAATTCAGCGCGACCTTATTTACCCGAATGGTAATAATGGCGACTTATACCTGAAAAATTACAGCATATCGATGTGGATATTTGTAAATGAAGATAACGGCGGCAGTTCCAAGGAATTGCCTTTATTTAGATACGGAAATTCGCACACACCTGAAGTATACGGAAAACCGTCCATTACATTTAATCCAAACAGCCGCGATAAAAATCACAAATATTCGGTATATTTTAGCGACAGAAACGCGAATGATTACTCGCAGTACGATTTTTCTTTAATTCCGCAAAAATGGAATTACGTAGTCATAACATATAATAACAATATTGTGGATTTCTTTTTAAATGGCAAACTAGAGACATCATATCGATATAAGAAAACGGAAGAAGAACCACAATTTAGCAATTTACCGGAATATACATTACAAGATAATATTACAGTCGGATACGGAGGACCAGACACGGTAGAACGGGGAATAAACGGCGCAATTTGTAATGTGGAATACCGAAAAATACCCATGACGAAAACGGAGGTTCAATCGAACTATAAAATATACAAAAACACAAATCCACCGGTGAATTGGTAGGTATCGTCTATTCACCTGGAT
>Ga0078894_10001304_pt1 | contig 18473 bp, 18 predicted proteins | sample LauGreSu1BDMLBSD_2_FD_67506 | JGI IMG/M metagenome (GOLD analysis project Ga0078894, IMG submission 67506) | Freshwater lake microbial communities from Lake Michigan, USA - Su13.BD.MLB.SD (version 4) (version 4) | ecosystem: Environmental > Aquatic > Freshwater > Lake | place: Lake Michigan... | reverse complement strand
CGCTTTGATGGCGATCGCACGCTATGTGCTCAAAACCTTGGAAGGCATCGACCGGCCTGCCATCGCTGGGCAAATGCCCAACGCCAAAGGCGGCGGCACCACCATGCTCGACTTGGGTGCCAATGTCGACTCCACGCCAGAACATTTGTTGCAGTTCGCCTTGATGGGTTCCGCCCTGGTGTCGGTGCTGACCGGCATCGCCAAACCCAGTGTCGGCTTGTTGAACATTGGCGAAGAAGCCATCAAAGGCAACGAAAACATCAAAAAAACCAGCGAACTGTTGCGATCTGCTGCTAACGCCGGCGATCTGAATTTTCATGGCAATGTCGAGGGCAATGACATTTTCAAAGGCACCACCGACATCGTGGTGTGTGACGGTTTTGTGGGCAATGTCGCACTCAAGGCCAGCGAAGGCTTGGCTGCCATGATCTCGGACTTTCTTAAAAAGAGCTTTTCTCGCAATATCTATACGTCAATTGCAGGTATTTTGGCTTATCCAGCGTTATCTGGCTTTAAAAAGCTGGTTGACCATCGCCGCCACAATGGCGCGGCTTTGCTTGGCTTGCAGGGTTTGGTGTTCAAAAGCCATGGATCGGCAGACGAATTGGCGTTTTTGACCGCCTTGCAGCGGGCGTATGATGCGGCCGACCATGATTTGTTGGCGCGGGTGCGGTCCCAATTGGCCCACGCTGCCCCTTTGCTGTCAGCAGCGCCGCCTTTGACCCCTATCACTGACCCCGCATGAGTGTGTATTCCCGTATTGTTGGCACTGGCAGTTACTTGCCGCCGCGCCGACTCAGCAATGCCGATCTGGTGGCCGAATTGGCCGCCAAAGGCGTGGAGACGTCCGACGAATGGATTGTGGAGCGCACTGGCATTGGTGCCAGACATTTCGCCGCGACCGGCGTCTTCAGCAGCGATTTGGCCTTTGAAGCTTGCAAACAAGCCCTGTCGGCGGCGCAACTGGGCCCGCAAGACATCGATTTGGTGATCGTGGCGACCTCCACCCCCGACATGGTGTTTCCCTCGACCGCTTGCATCTTGCAACACAAACTGGCGCAACTCAGCCCCCAAGCGATGGGCATCGCTGGTTCCCCGGCGTTTGACGTGCAAGCGGTGTGTGCGGGTTTCATTTATGCGTTGAGCGTGGCTGACGCCATGCTGCGTGCTGGCAATGCCAAACGGGCGTTGGTGGTGGGCGCGGAGGTGTTCTCTCGCTTGCTTGATTTCAACGACCGCACGACCTGCGTGTTGTTTGGCGATGGCGCTGGCGCCGTGGTGCTGGAGGCTTCCGAGCAACCCGGCATTTTGGCAACAGACATTCACGCTGACGGCAAGCACGTCGGTCTGCTGTGTGTGCCAGGACACGTGCAAGGTGGCGAGATTTTGGGTGACCCGGTGTTGAAAATGGACGGCCAAGGCGTGTTCAAACTGGCTGTGGGCGTGTTGGAAGACACCGCCCGAGCCGTGCTGGCCAAAGCAGGCTTACAAGACAGCGACCTCGATTGGTTGGTACCGCACCAAGCCAATATCCGCATCATTCAAAGCACCGCCAAAAAATTGAAACTCTCCCTAGACAAAGTGCTGTTGACGGTGGCCGACCACGGCAACACCTCGGCGGCCTCGATTCCGCTGGCATTGGACAAAGGGGTGCGCGGCGGGCAAATCCAACCGGGTCAACTGGTCATGCTCGAAGGCGTGGGTGGCGGCTTTGCCTGGGGCTCGGTCCTTTTGCGCTATTGATATCAATACAGACAGTCATGACAACATTTGCTTTTGTGTTTCCCGGTCAAGGCTCCCAATCGGTGGGCATGCTCGATGCATGGAATGACCACCCTGTGGTCGAGTCCGTGTTGGAAGAAGCCAGCGAGGCGTTGGGAGAAGACTTGGGGCAACTGATTCACGAGGGCCCGAAAGAAGTCTTGGCCTTGACCACCCATACGCAACCGGTGATGTTGGTGGCTGCCGTCGCGGCTTACCGGGTGTGGACGGCCGAGGGCGGCGCCACCCCGTCATTTGTGGCCGGGCATTCGTTGGGTGAATACTCTGCGCTCGTGGCCAGTGGGGTGTTGACATTGGCTCAAGCGGTTCCTTTGGTACGTTTGCGTGCACAAGCCATGCAAGACGCGGTGGCCGTCGGCGCTGGCGCCATGGCCGCCATACTGGGTTTGCCTGCGGCGCAGGTGGTGGACATTTGCGCGCAAGCACAAGCACAATTTCCTGCTGACAGCGGTGAAGTGGTGCAAGCGGCCAATTTCAATGACCCGGGGCAAACCGTCATTTCCGGCAGCAAGCAAGCGGTTGACAAAGCCTGTGAATTGCTTAAAGCCGCAGGTGCCAAACGCACGTTGCCCTTGCCGGTGTCGGCACCCTTTCATTGCGCCCTGATGGCGCCTGCCGCGCAGCGATTGCGCAGCCACCTGCAAGACATGGTGCTCAACCCGCCCCACATTCCGGTCATCAACAACATTGATGTCGCGCAAGAAACCGACCCTGAGCGCATTCGGGATGCGTTATTTCGACAAGCGTTTGGCCCCGTGCGTTGGGTGGAAACCGTGCAACGCATGCAACAACTCGGCGTCAGCCATGTGGTCGAGTGCGGTCCCGGCAAAGTGCTGGCAGGCATGGTCAAGCGGATTTCGCCGGACCTGCAGTCGCATGCCTTGTTTGACCCCGCCACTTTGGCTGACACCTTCGAATTTTTAAAGACCTGACCATGGGAACACAAACCGATTCTTCTCAGACCGCTTTGGTCACTGGCGCGTCTCGCGGCATTGGTGCTGCGATTGCCTTGCATTTGGCTCGCCACGGTTTTCGCGTTTGCGGCACGGCCACCAGTGAAGACGGCGCCGCCCGCATTTCACAGGCGTTGGCGGCATTTCCCGGTTGCCAAGGTGTGGTGCTGCAAGTCAACGATGTGGACCAATTGCAAGCCGTGGTTGACCGCTTGGTCGAGCAAAACGGTGGCTTGCATGTGCTGGTGAACAACGCGGGCATCACCCGCGACACCTTGGCCATGCGCATGAAAGACAGCGATTGGGACGATGTCAGCGACACCAACCTCAAGGCCGTGTTCCGGTTGTGCCGCGCAGTGATGCGCCCCATGATGAAACAGCGGTTTGGCCGCATCATCAACATCACCAGCGTCGTCGGTGCCTCCGGCAACCCCGGGCAAGCGAATTACGCCGCGGCCAAAGCCGGTGTGGCGGGCATGACCCGGGCATTGGCCAAAGAACTGGGCAGCCGTGGCATCACGGTCAACTGTGTGGCCCCCGGGTTCATCGACACAGACATGACCGCGGGACTGCCCGAGGAACAACAAAAAGCCTTGCTGGCCCAAATCCCGCTGGGCCACTTGGGGCAGCCAGATGACGTGGCGCAGGCCGTGGCATTTTTGGCCGGCAGCGGGGCCGCTTACATCACAGGACAGGAATTGCACGTCAATGGCGGCATGTACATGGCTTGAGGGCCTTGGTATAAGCCAGTAGCAAGCCGTTTCGTCCGCGCGGCTAAAATCGCGGACTTCTAACCACAACCCTTTGAGGGAAACATGAGCGATATTGAAGCACGAGTCAAAAAAATCATTGCCGAACAACTTGGCGTGGAAGAGTCCCAGGTCACATCAGAAAAAGCTTTTGTGGCTGATCTGGGTGCAGACTCGTTGGATACCGTAGAGCTGGTCATGGCTTTGGAAGACGAATTCGGTATTGAAATTCCTGACGAAGACGCGGAAAAAATCACGACCGTACAAAACGCCATCGATTACGCGCTGAGCCACAAAAAGGCCTGACGCAGAGGTTCCCCATGAGTCGTCGTCGCGTTGTCGTGACAGGCTTGGGCTGTGTGTCTCCTGTGGGAAACACGGCTCAAGCTTCCTGGAAGCAAATACTGGCTGGTCAATCCGGCATAGACACCATCACCCATTTTGATGCGTCGGGCTTCGCCTGCCATTTTGCGGGCGAGGTCAAAAACTTCAACCTTGACGAATACATCTCGCCCAAGGATGCCCGCACCATGGACCGCTTCATCCACTTGGGTGTGGCGGCGGGATTGCAGGCCGTGGCCGATGCGGGACTGCCCGTTGGCGATGCATTGGACGAAGAGTTGTCGCACCGCATCGGTTGCTTGATCGGTTCAGGCATTGGTGGCTTGCCGCTGATCGAAAACATGCGCGACGAACTGATGGCGCGTGGCCCTCGCCGCATTTCCCCGTTTTTTGTGCCCGCCAGCATCATCAACATGATTTCTGGTCACCTGTCCATGCGCTGTGGTTTCAAGGGCCCCAACCTGGCGATTGCCACCGCTTGCAGCACGGGTTTGCACAGCATTGGCGAGGCTGGTCGCATCATCGAATACGGCGATGCCGATGTCATGGTGGCAGGCGGCTCAGAGGCCACCATTTCTCCACTGGGTTTGGGTGGTTTCGCCGCCATGCGCGCTTTGTCCACCCGCAATGACGACCCGAAAACCGCTTCCCGCCCTTGGGACAAAGACCGTGACGGGTTTGTGCTGGGTGAAGGCGCGGGCGTGTTGGTTTTGGAAGAGTACGAATACGCCAAAGCCAGAGGCGCACGCATTTACGCCGAACTCGCCGGTTATGGCCGCAGCGCCGATGCCGGTCACATGACGGCGCCCAACATGGATGGCCCGCGCCGTTCCATGTTGGCTGCATTGAAAAATGCCCAAATGTCACCAGATCAAGTGGACTATCTGAATGCGCACGGCACGTCAACGCCACTGGGTGACATCAATGAAACCCATGCCATCAAGGCGGCGTTTGGTGCCCATGCGCACAAGATGGTCATCAGTTCAACGAAATCGATGACGGGGCATTTGCTCGGTGGCGCCGGTGGCATTGAAAGTGTGTTTACCGTGCTGGCTGTGCATGAACAAAAAGCGCCGCCGACCATCAATTTGCACCACCCTGATGCCGAATGCGATCTTGATTACTGTGCCAACACCGCGCGAGACATGCGCATTGATGTCGCAGTCAAAAACAATTTCGGCTTCGGCGGCACCAACGGTACGCTCTTATTCAAGCGTATTTAGTTTGGCGGCCAATGCCGATATGTCAGGGGCTATTGAGCCGTGTCCGCCTTGGATGGTTGTTTCGCGTTAAAACTGCCTCTGTTCCTTTTGGAGATTAAAAAAGATGTTTCATACTTTCTGCGTTCGCAAACATGTTTTTTCTTTGCTGGCGGTGTTGCTGATGGCGTTGGGCACCGCGGTCTTGCCTGGTTTGTCGGCGCAAGCCTTGGCTCAAAGCCGCACCTTGCCAGACTTCACCGATTTGGTCGAGCAAGTCGGGCCGTCCGTGGTCAACATCCGAACCATTGACAAAACCTCGCCTCAGGCTGCTGCCCAAAACCAACCTGCGGACCCGCAAGACGAAGAAATGCAAGAGCTGTTTCGTCGCTTTTTTGGCGTTCCCATGCCGAATGCGCCCAGGCAGCAGCGGCCTAACCGACCCCAACAACAACCCGAAGAACAACCACGTGGCGTGGGTTCTGGTTTCATTTTGACGGCTGATGGTTTCATCATGACCAATGCGCACGTCGTCGATGGCGCGCAGCAAGTCATCGTCACATTGACCGACAAGCGCGAGTTCGTGGCACGCATCGTGGGTTCCGACAAGCGCACCGATGTGGCGGTGGTCAAAATCGAAGCCACCGGTTTGCCGCCTGTGAAACTCGGTGACCCCAACCGGCTCAAGGTCGGCGAATGGGTGATGGCCATTGGCTCACCTTTTGGCTTAGAAAACACCGTCACCGCTGGCATCGTCAGCGCCAAAGGCCGTGACACCGGCGACTACCTGCCTTTCATCCAGACCGATGTGGCCATCAACCCCGGCAATTCGGGCGGACCATTGATCAACATGCGCGGCGAAGTGGTTGGCATCAACAGCCAAATCTATTCGCGTTCTGGCGGTTTCATGGGCATCTCTTTCGCCATTCCCATCGACGAAGCAGCCAATGTCAGCAACCAATTGCGTGCCAGTGGCCGTGTGCAGCGCGGGCGTCTGGGCGTGGGCATCGGTGAAGTTTCCAAAGAAGTGGCCGAGTCGCTGGGCATGAGCAAACCACAAGGCGCGTTTGTCAGCAGCGTCGAGCCGGGCTCGCCTGCCGAAAAAGTGGGCATCGAAGCGGGCGACATCATTTTGAAATTCGATGGCAAGACCATCGAGAAATCCTCTGATTTGCCGCGCACCGTGGGCAACACCAAGCCGGGCACCAACAGCAAACTCACTGTCTTGCGCCGTGGCGTGACCCGCGAAGTGGCCATCACCGTCGGTGAATTTGAGCCGGACAAAGTGGCGGCCACCAAACCTGCCGCGCCAGAAAAAGCGCCCGAGAACAGCACGGCTGCGCAGTTGCTGGGCTTGACCGTGAGCGACATGACCGAAGGCTTGAAGAAGGAACTGAAATTGCGTGGCGGTGTGCGGGTCGATGCGGTGGCCGAGCCCGCCTTGCGTGCAGGTATCCGCGAAGGTGATGTGATCACCCAAATCGCCAACTTTGAGGTGAATGACACCAAGGCATTTGCCCAAGTCTTGTCGAAATTGGACAAAGCCAAGGCGGTGAGTGTGTTGTTGCGCCGTGGCGAATGGTCGCAGTACACCGTGATCCGCCCCCGGTGAGGGCTGTCTTCTGGGTCAAGGGTTAACCCTTGACCTGGGTGAATGATGGATTCTCCCAACGGCTTGAAAAATATTTTTGATGTGAGCGCAAGCTAACTTCAAAAGCAAAATCAAAGATTTTCAATCTAAGTCAGGTCTTCAAACTGTGAAACTTGGTATATGCGATGGCAGATTCTCCACAATGTGGGATGTTTCTTGACTTGTACATATCGATCCACAGATCACCCACAAGTTATCCTGATTTGTCTTTAACCGAATTGTGAATAAGCTGTGTATAAATACATTGTCGTTGACTTGCAACGGGGTGTGACCAGGCTGTTGGGCCGCTTCCTCAACGGGCTTTCTGCCTACAATGAGGTCCCAACTATCGCAGTTGCCATAGATTGTTGGTTCCGGGCGCGTCATCACCTGACGCGCCCTTTTTTATGGCTTTCTCCTCTGTAAATTCAAACACTTAACCGCTTGCATTGATGAACCACATCAGAAATTTTTCCATCATCGCGCACATTGACCACGGCAAATCGACGCTGGCTGATCGCATCATTCAACGCTGTGGCGGTTTGAGTGACCGAGAGATGGAAGCGCAGGTCTTGGACTCGATGGACATCGAGAAAGAGCGTGGGATAACCATCAAAGCACAGACCGCTGCGTTGCGTTACAAAGCCAAAGATGGGCAGGTTTACAACCTGAATTTGATCGACACGCCCGGCCATGTGGACTTCTCTTACGAAGTCAGCCGTTCTTTGTCGGCGTGCGAGGGCGCATTGCTGGTGGTCGATGCGAGTCAAGGCGTTGAAGCGCAAACCGTGGCCAATTGCTATACCGCGTTGGACCTTGGCGTTGAAGTCGTGCCAGTGCTCAACAAAATGGATTTGGCGTCCGCCGATCCTGACAACGCCAAATCCGAAATTGAAGACGTGATCGGCATCGATGCCACCGATGCCATCCCTTGTTCGGCCAAAACCGGCATGGGCGTGGATGAGATTCTGGAAGCCATCATCGTCAAAGTACCGCCGCCGCGTGGCAACCCGGATGCCGCCTTGCGCGCCATGATTGTGGACAGTTGGTTCGATACCTATGTCGGTGTGGTCATGCTGGTGCGTGTCGTCGATGGCCGATTGGTCAAAGGCGAGCGCATCAAACTCATGGCGTCTGGCGCGACCTACAACGCCGACAACCTGGGGGTATTCACACCCGCCAACCAACCGCGCGAATCCCTGGAAGCGGGCGAGGTGGGTTACATCATCGCGGGCATCAAAGAATTGCAAGCGGCCAAGGTGGGCGACACCGTCACCTTGATCAAAACCGGAACCGGCGGCGCGGCGGCCACCGCCACCGAGGCCTTGCCCGGGTTCAAGGAAATTCAGCCCCAAGTGTTCGCTGGTTTGTACCCCACCGAAGCCAACCAATACGATGCGTTGCGAGACGCCTTGGAAAAGCTCAAGCTCAATGACTCTTCTTTGCGCTATGAACCCGAGGTTTCCCAAGCCCTGGGGTTTGGTTTCCGGTGTGGGTTTTTGGGTTTGTTGCACATGGAAATCGTGCAAGAGCGACTGGAACGCGAATTCGACCAAGACCTGATCACCACGGCGCCCAGCGTGGTCTACCAAGTGTTGCGCGCTGACGGTGAGTTGGTGATGGTCGAGAACCCTTCCAAGATGCCTGAAGCCAGCAAGATGGAAGAAATTCGCGAGCCGATCGTGACCGTGCATTTGTACATGCCGCAAGACTATGTGGGCGCGGTCATGACGCTGGCCAACCAAAAGCGTGGCGTTCAATTGAACATGGCCTACCACGGACGCCAAGTCATGTTGACTTATGAAATGCCGCTGGGCGAAATCGTGCTGGACTTTTTTGACAAACTCAAAAGCGTCAGCCGTGGCTATGCGTCCATGGACTACGAATTCAAAGAGTACCGCGCTGCTGAGGTGGTGAAAGTGGACATCTTGCTCAACGGCGAACGGGTCGACGCTTTGTCCATCATCGTGCACCGCAGTCAGTCGCAGTACCGGGGCCGCGCGGTGGTCGCCAAAATGCGCGAGATCATCAGTCGCCAAATGTTCGATGTGGCGATTCAAGCCGCCATTGGGGCCAACATCATCGCGCGTGAAACCATCAAAGCCTTGCGTAAAAACGTGCTGGCAAAATGCTATGGCGGTGACATCAGTCGCAAACGCAAACTCCTTGAGAAACAAAAAGCAGGTAAAAAGCGAATGAAACAAATTGGATCGGTGGAAGTGCCCCAGGAAGCCTTTTTGGCGATATTGCAGGTGGAAGATTGATGCCGACCTTGACCGCCATCATCCTCAGCGGATTTGTGGCGTACGCGGTGGGTTGGTACAGCGGCCGCATTGAAGGCTCATTTGCTTTGTTGCTGTTGTTGGCCACAGCCGTGAGCGGTGTGTATTGGCTGGCCGAGCAATTGGTTTTTTTGCCCCGCCGCCGTGCTGCGGTGTTGCAACTCGATGCCGACCATGCCAAGCGATGGGATGACTTGAAAAGCCAAGGCATCACAGCCAAAGAAGACGATGCTGCCTTTCAACGTTCCCGCGAAGAACTGTTGCGTCAGCCTTGGTGGATGGACTGGACCGCTGGCTTGTTTCCTGTCATTGCGGCGGTGTTTTTCTTGCGCTCTTTTTTGTTCGAGCCATTCAAGATTCCTTCGGGTTCCATGATCCCCACTTTGCACGTGGGCGATTTGATTTTGGTGAATAAATTTCACTACGGTATTCGTTTGCCAGTCATCCATTACCGAGTGACATCAGGCACACCGGTCAAGCGCGGTGACGTGATGGTGTTTCGTTACCCGCCCAAACCCAGCATGGATTACATCAAGCGTGTGGCGGGCGTGCCAGGCGACAAAATTGCTTACCTCAACAAAGTCCTCACCATCAACGGTCAGCCTGTGAGCAAAGTGGCAATCCCTGAATTTTTTGACGCTGACAACATGCGCTACAGCAAGCAGTTTGAAGAAAACATGCCGATCGGCAGCACGCCCACGGAAATGTCTGAACTGCGCTTGCAACGTGTATTGAACGATGACAAAGCGCCTAACTTTGTCAGCGGCATCGATGATTTTGCTTTCAAAGAAAACTGTACTTACAGTGTGGAAGGCTTGGAATGCACCGTGCCTGCGGGCCATTACTTCATGTTGGGTGACAACCGCGACAACTCTTTGGATTCGCGTTATTGGGGGTTTGTGCCTGACAAGAACATCGTGGGCAAAGCGTTTTTTGTCTGGATGAATTTCTCCAACCCGTCGCGCATTGGCCGTTTCGACTGAGCATGGGGCAGGTGTCCAACGCCAAAACCCATGAGGCCTTGCAAGTTCGCCTGCAACACACGTTTGCAGACCCGCAGTTGCTGGCGCTGGCGCTAACCCACCGCAGCTTTGGCAGCCCACACAACGAACGGCTCGAATTTTTGGGCGATTCGGTATTGAACTTGGCGGTGTCGCGCATGCTTTACCAAGCCCTGCAGCAACACCCTGAAGGTGATTTGTCACGGGTGCGTGCCAATTTGGTCAAGCAAGAAACCCTGCACCAATTGGCCACCGAAGTCGGCTTGAGTGGCATGGTGCGCTTGGGCGAAGGTGAAATGCGTTCGGGCGGACAGCATCGGCCATCGATATTGGCAGACGCACTCGAAGCCGTCATCGGCGCGGTATGTTTAGACGCCGGTTACGACGCGGCGCAGCAACTGGTGTTTCGCTTGTTCGACAAAGTCGATTTGTCACCCACCATGACGGTCGCGGCCAAAGACCCGAAAACCGAATTGCAAGAATGGTTGCAAGCGCGCCGCTGGCAATTGCCGGTCTACCGCGTGGTGGGAACCACGGGTGCGGCGCACCAACAAACCTTTGATGTGGAATGCGAAGTGGCCGAGCTCAAACAGTCGCAACGCGGCATCGGCAGTTCCAGACGCAGTGGCGAACAAGCCGCGGCGCTGGCCATGTTGCAATGGCTCAAGGAGCACCCGCCATGACAGAACACGACAAGCCCGCCGTCACCGAACAACGCTGCGGCACGGTCGCCATTGTGGGCAAACCGAATGTGGGCAAATCGACGTTGCTCAACGCGCTGGTGGGACAAAAAATCAGCATCACATCGCGCAAAGCGCAAACCACCCGGCATCGCATCACCGGCATTCACAACGCAGGGCAGTCGCAATTCATTTTTGTGGACACCCCGGGTTTTCAAACCGCCCATGCCAACGCTTTGAACCGTTCGTTGAACAAAACCGTGTTGGGCGCGGTCGGTGATGTGGATCTGGTCTTGTTCGTGGTGAATGCCGGCAGCTTTGCTGACGCAGACGCCAAAGTACTGAACTTGCTCAGCCAACACATTCCCTGCATTTTGATCGCCAACAAACTCGACAAAGTGCAAGTGCGCCATGAACTGGCGAATTGGCTGCAAGAAATGCAAGCGCAACACGCGTTTGCCGAGTTGATGCCCATGTCGGCCAAGAACCCCAAAGACATCCAACGCTTGTTGGTGCAGTGCGAGAAATACTTGCCAGCGCAGGCCTGGTGGTACAACGACGACGAATTGACCGACCGCAGTGAAAAGTTCTTGGTGAGTGAAATGATCCGTGAAAAATTGTTTCGTTTGACCGGCGACGAATTGCCCTACACCTCCACCGTGGTGATAGACAAGTTCAGTGAAGAGCCGGGCAAGACCGTCTCGCGCATGGTGCGGGTCGCGGCCACCATCATTGTCGAGCGCGATGGCCACAAAGCCATGGTGATTGGTGAAGGCGGTGAGCGGTTGAAGCAAATCGGCACACTGGCCCGACAAGAGTTGGAAAAACTCATGGACGCCAAAGTTTTTTTGGAGTTGTGGGTGAAAGTGCGCTCGGGTTGGGCCGATGACGAAGCGCGGGTGCGCAGTTTTGGCTACGAGTAAAGGTCAGACCACGCGTGTGCTGGATGAACCGGCGTTCGTCTTGCACCACCACGACTGGAGTGAGTCCAGCGTGATTTTGGAAGTCTTCACCCGCCATTGGGGCCGGGTGGCGTTGGTGGCCAAGGGCGCCAAGCGACCGACATCTTCTTTGCGTGCTGTGTTGCTGCCTTTGCAACCGATCACGGTCAACTTCGGCGGTGAAGGCGAAATTCGCACACTCAAATCCGCCGACTGGGCAGGCGGTCATGTGATGCCCACGGGTGACGCTTTGTTGTCTGGCTACTATCTGAATGAATTGGTGTTGCGGTTGTTGGCGCGTGACGACCCACACGCCGCCCTGTTTGACATGTACCGACAAGCCATCAAAGTGCTTGCCAGCGGCCTGGAGCACACCACTGCGCCGTTGTTGCGTGCGTTTGAATTGCTGTTGTTGCGTGACATTGGTTTCTTGCCTGACTTGGCTGTGCAAACCCTCACCTTGCAACCTGTTCAAGCAGACAAACCTTACGCCTTGTTCGCCGAAGCCGGTTTGCGATCTAGCCCGCAAGCCCCGCACTTGAAGGGTGAGCAATGGTTGCAATTGCACGCCGCGTTAGACCAGCCCGATGCACTCACCCGTTTGCTGAGGGTGTGTGCCGAGTGGCACAGCGAGGACCGGACCGCCTTACAAACCCAACTGCGCCATCTGTTGCACTACCATTGCGGCGTCAACAGCTTGCGCACCCGCCAAGTGATGATGGAGTTGCAAGCCTTATGAATACCCACCTGTCTGTCAACCTGAACAAAGTCGCCTTGGTGCGCAACACCCGATTGCTGGGCATACCCAGTGTCACGCGCGCGGCCAGTTTGTGTTTGCAAGCTGGCGCACACGGCATCACGGTGCACCCGCGTCCCGACCAACGCCACATTCGCCCAGCCGATGTGCATGATCTGGCTGCCTTGCTCAAGGACTGGCCTGACCGCGAATACAACATCGAAGGCAACCCGTTTCACAACCTGATGGCGTTGGTGCGTGAAGTGCGACCGCACCAAGTGACTTTCGTGCCCGATGGCGAAAACCAATTCACCTCTGACCATGGCTGGCGTTTTCCGCAAGACGCCGCCAAGTTAAAAGACATGATTGCCGAGGCCAAAGACCTGGGCGCGCGGGTCAGTTTGTTCATGGATGCCGACGCCCGTGCCATGGGCGGCGCCAGCGAAGTCGGTGCCGATCGGGTCGAGTTGTACACCGAGCCTTATGCGCAAGCGCACGGCACACCCATGCACGACAGCGTGTTGCGCATGTTCACTGCAGCGGCTGAAGCGGCACAACACGCCGGGCTGGAAGTCAACGCCGGCCATGATTTGAACCTGTTCAATTTGCGTGAGTTTGTGCAAGCCGTGCCCCATGTCAAAGAAGTGTCCATCGGTCATGCCTTGATGGCCGACGCCTTGGAAACAGGCTATGAGGCCACGGTTCGCGCGTATTTGGCTTGTTTGGCGCCATGAAACAGATTTACGGTATTGGCACGGACATTTGCGACATCCGCCGCATTCGTGCGGCTTGGGAACGCCACGGAGACCGGTTTGCACAAAAGATTCTGAGCGAGGCAGAAATGCACACATTTCATGCCCGCCGTGCACGTTGGCCAGACCGTGGTGTGCGTTTTTTGGCGACACGTTTCTCGGTGAAAGAGGCCTTCAGCAAAGCCATTGGTCTGGGCATGCGCATGCCCATGACCTGGCGCTTATGCGAAGTCGGCCGACGCGCCAGCGGTCAACCCACCATCGTGTTGCACGGCGTGCTTGAACAATGGTGCAGCGAGCGACAGCTGAGCGCCCATGTGTCGCTGAGTGACGAAAGCGATTACGCCACCAGTTATGTCATTGTTGAACAATTTTCCCCATGAGTCACCCACATCACCACGCTCCATTGATCCTGGACATTGCAGGCACCCATCTAACTGATACCGACCGGCGTCGCTTGGCGCATCCCCTGACAGGCGGCATGATTTTGTTTGCCCGCAATTGGCAAGACCGTGCGCAGTTGACGGCCTTGTGCGCCGAGATCAAATCGGTTCGCCAAGATTTGCTGATTCTGGTGGACCATGAAGGTGGCAGGGTGCAGCGCTTTCGCAGTGATGGTTTTGTGCATTTGCCGTCGATGCGCACTTTGGGCGAACTGTGGGCGCAAGATGACAAAGGTTTGCCGGGCAGTGGCGTGTTAAATGCAATGCAAGCGGCCACGGCCTGCGGTTATGTGCTGGCTGCGCAGTTGCGAGCCTGCGGCGTGGACATGAGTTTCACACCGGTGCTGGACCTGGACTTTGGCAGCAGCAGCGTCATTGGAGACCGTGCGTTTGCGCGTGACCCGCGCATGGTGAGTGTCTTGGCCAACAGCCTGATGCACGGGTTGCTGCAAGCGGGCATGGCCAATTGCGGGAAACATTTCCCTGGCCACGGCCATGTCAAAGCCGATTCGCACATTGACATACCGATTGACCACCGAAGTTTGTCGCGCATATTGAAAGACGACGCATTGCCTTACGCTTGGTTGCACCACACTTTGAACAGCGTCATGCCAGCGCATGTCATCTATCCCAAGGTCGACAGCCGGCCGGCCGGTTTCTCCAAACGCTGGTTACAAGACATATTGCGTCACCAATTGGGTTTTCAGGGGGCCGTGTTCAGCGACGATTTGTCGATGGCCGGGGCGCGTTTGATCGATGGCAAAACCGTCAGTTACACCGAAGCCGCGGTAGAGGCGTTGAATGCCGGTTGTGATTTGGTGCTGCTGTGCAACCAGAGCACGCCCGACAGCGAGGGCGGTGGCCATGCGGTAGACCAACTGCTGAGCGGACTGGAAAGTGCGCAGGCTGCGCGGGGCTGGCGACCATCGCAGGCCAGCGAAGCCCGCAGAAGGGCTTTATTGCCTGTGTCGCCTGCACCCCAATGGGAGGAATTAACCGCCCAAGCCGCGTATTTACAGGCTTTGGCGCTGTTGCCCTGAGATTGGCGCGGTGTTGGGGTTGTCCTGACAGGGAACGGCAGCCATAAACGGTTAAAATAGTCGACTTGCCCTGTCCACCAGGGCCGTCGTCTAGCAAAAGGAATCCCATGGCAACCAAATCTGGCAAAACCTCTGTTGACGAGAGTGGTCTTCGTTTTACCAGTCGTGAAAATGGCTCCCCGTTCGCCGGGATGGGCAAAATGGGCGAAACCATGTCGTGTATCAAATGCGGCATGCACAAGCCCCGCCGCCAAGGCAGTCAGCAGCGCTTCGCAGGCAGTCTGGCGTTTTTCTGTCATGACTGCAAACCGCCGAAGCCTGCCGCACCTGCCGCACCCGCGGCCAGCAAAGCCGCTTAACGCCACTCATCACCCGGCACCTGCTGTAGCTGTTACGCGCTGGAAAACTGGGTCGACTGAAAATTAAGCGTGAGGCGATTCACGGCGCAGCGCCGGGAACAGAATGACATCGCGAATGCTGGGGCTGTCGGTCAGCAACATCATCAATCGGTCGATGCCAATGCCGCAACCCCCTGCGGGCGGCATGCCGTATTCCAAAGCCCGCACAAAGTCGTGGTCGTGATACATGGCCTCGTCGTCGCCGCTGGCTTTCGCATCAACCTGCGCTTGAAAACGCGCGGCTTGGTCCTCGGCATCGTTCAATTCTGAAAAACCGTTGCCGAATTCACGCCCAGTGATGTAAAGCTCGAAACGCTCGGTCACTTCGGGTCGGGCATCGTTGGCGCGGGCCAGTGGAGAAATTTCAACCGGATGCTCGCAAATGAACGTGGGTTGCCACAGTTTGTCCTCCACGTTTTCTTCAAAGTACATCACTTGCAGACCCGCCAAACTGCGCTGAGAGAGTTGGTGTTTTTCTTCTGACAGCCCCGCTTTTTTCAGGGCAGCGATCAGCCAAGCAGTGTGGTCCACGTTATCGCCTGCATCGGTGTGTTTCAAAATGGCTTCGCGAATGGTCAACCGCGCGAAAGGTTGCGACAAATCCACTGGTTTGCCGTCGTAGGTCAGCAACTGGCTGCCCACGGCTTTTTGCGCCGCGTCACGAATCAGGGATTCGGTGAAACCCATCAGGTCTTGGTAATTCCAATACGCCGCGTAAAACTCCATCATGGTGAACTCGGGGTTGTGGCGCACCGAGATACCTTCGTTGCGGAAATTGCGGTTGATCTCGAACACCCGTTCAAAACCGCCAACCAACAAGCGTTTCAAATACAACTCGGGCGCGATACGCAAAAACATTTGCTGGTCTAAGGCGTTGTGGTGCGTCTCGAAAGGACGCGCATTTGCACCGCCTGGTATGGGGTGCAGCATCGGCGTTTCGACTTCCAGAAAATCGTGTTGCACCATGAAATCGCGAATGCTGCTGATGGCTTTGCTGCGCGCCTTGAAACGTTCGCGCGCGGTCTCGTCGGTGATCAGGTCGATATACCGCTGGCGGTATTTGATTTCCTGGTCATGCACGCCATGGAATTTGTCAGGCAAGGGGCGCAGGCTTTTCGTCAGCAAGCGCAATTCGGTGACATGCACCGACAACTCGCCGGTTTTGGTTTTGAACACATGACCCACCGCGCCGACAAAGTCGCCCAAATCCCAGTGCTTGAATTCCTCGTAAAACTCGACACCGACTTCTTCGCCTTTGACATACACCTGCATGCGGCCTGTGCCGTCTTGCAAGGTGGCGAAACTGGCTTTGCCCATGACCCGCTTTAACACCATGCGGCCAGCGATGCGCACCAAGTGTTTTTCTTCTGCCAAAGCCTCAGCGGTTTTGGCGCCATGCGCGGTGTGCAAGGCGTCGGCGTGGTGCGCCGGTTTGAAATCGTTGGGAAAGGCCACCGCACCGCCGTTGGCTTGTCGCTGGCGCAAAGCGTGCAATTTGGCGCGGCGCTCGGCGATCAATTGGTTTTCGTCAACAGGTGCAGCAGATGGCGTGGTGTCGGTCATGAACAAAGTAAACAGCTGGGCTGTTGAAAAAAAATCACACAGAACAAGCGCTTGAACCAGAAGCTAAGAAGCGCACAAAGAAAGAGATTCTAAGAGTTCGAAGACAATCGCCCAATTTGGTACATATCCAGCGAGTTCCCCATGAGTGACACACCTGCCCGCCCTGAATTGCCCGACCATTTGTCCATCGAACCCAGCAGCCCTTTTTACATGGCTGAGGTGTTTCACCACGACATTGGCATTCGTTTCAATGACAAAGAACGCACCGACGTGGAGGAATACTGCATCAGCGAAGGTTGGATCAAAGTACCCGCTGGCAAAACCCTGGACCGCAAAGGCAAGCCGTTGTTGTTGAAATTAAAAGGGCGGGTTGAGGTGTTTTACCGTTGATCGCCACTTTTTGATTTGCCCGCTTGATCAGGAAATGGCAATGGGGTGCTTATAACCACCGTTTCGCCACGCACCATAGAGTCACTGTAAACAAAAAATTGAACCCTAGAAGCGTTTAGTCAGCGTCTGCCAGCCAAACACGGGCCAATCACTGCGCGATTGGTTTTCTTGACCGCCATAAATCACGCAGCCACCGTCACATGCGCTTGGATACAGTGCTGCAAACTTCTTCAGTCCCTTGAAGTAGTCTGGATTCACCGTGGCGCCTGCTTTGATTTCAATCGCTCGCAGGCGTCCTGCGTGCGGCAAAAGCAAATCCACTTCATGGCCATCCGAGTCGCGGTAGAAGTACATCTCAGTCGATTCGCCTTGGTTCAATCGGTCTTTCAGCGCTTCCATGACCACCATGTTTTCAAACAAACTGCCCCACAGTGGGTCGCGTTGCACCTGTTGAGCTTCTCGCAGGCCAAGCAACCAGCAGACCAGCCCCGTGTCATAAAAATAGAGTTTGGGCGTTTTGACCAACCGCTTGCGGGTGTGGGTGTGCCAGGGTGGTAACAAATAAATCAGGCAACTGGTTTGTAACAAATCGAGCCATGCGCTTGCTGTCGCATGCGAAACGCCGGCATCGTTGCCCAAGTTGCTGAGGTTGAGCATTTGGCCTGTGCGCCCAGCACAAAGCCTGACAAAACGCTCAAAGCGGTGCAAATCATGAACAGCGGAGAGTTGTCGCAAATCTCTTTCGATGTAAGTTGAAAAGTAATCGGCCAGTGCCTGCGAAGGGTTGAGTTGACGGTCATGGATGCGCGGATAAAAACCTGTCAGCAAGGTCTGAGGCAAATCCAATGGGGTGGGACGCAGTGTTTGGGCTTCTGCCAAGGTAAATGGCAGCAAACGCAAGATGGCTGTTCGCCCTGCGAGAGACTGAGACACTTGTGTCATCAACTCAAACTGTTGACTGCCAGTCAAGACATAGCGACCTGCTTTGGGGTTTTGGTCAACCAAAGTTTGCAGGTAAGAGGGCAGCTCAGGTGTTCTTTGAATTTCGTCAAGGATGACGCCATCAGGAAATTGCGCCAGAAAACCTCGCGGATCGCTTTGTGCGAATTGGCGAATATCAGGGTCTTCGAGTGAGACATAAGGTTTGTCAGGGAAGACAGTTTGGGCCAGCGTCGTTTTGCCACTTTGACGAGGGCCCGTCAGCGTCATGACGGGGTATTGACCCGCCAAACGTATCAACAGGGGTTGGATATGACGCTCGATCATGGGCATAGATCATACCCATTTTCTGCAAATTGAAGAAATTTTTTTCAATTTGCAGAAAAAGCCACCGCTCTGAAGCGGCAACATCAAGGTTCAGCTGACCGAATCCGCCGATTGACGGGTCAGCATGGCCAAGGTGTGGGCAATGGTTTTGCGTAAATCGCGGCGATCGCAAATGATGTCCAGCGCGCCCTTTTCCATCAAAAACTCAGCGCGTTGAAAGCCTTCTGGCAGGGTTACCCGCACCGTGCTTTCAATCACGCGCGGGCCTGCGAAACCAATCAGCGCTTTGGGCTCTGCGATCACCACATCACCCATGAATGCAAACC
>Ga0078894_10001302_pt1 | contig 18496 bp, 10 predicted proteins | sample LauGreSu1BDMLBSD_2_FD_67506 | JGI IMG/M metagenome (GOLD analysis project Ga0078894, IMG submission 67506) | Freshwater lake microbial communities from Lake Michigan, USA - Su13.BD.MLB.SD (version 4) (version 4) | ecosystem: Environmental > Aquatic > Freshwater > Lake | place: Lake Michigan... | reverse complement strand
CGGTTGCTTCCTGAACCGTCATACCAAACTCTACCATATTTAAAAAGAATTGTAATAAATTTTGATCCTGTGTGTCACCACCCTGTACGCCAAATGCCATATATGGTTTTCCGTCTTTCATCGCGATACTAGGTGTTAAAGTAACACGAGGTCTTTTACCAGGCGCGACTACATTAAATGGATTGATAGAAGAGTCTAATACAAAACTTTGCATACGCTGACTCATTCCCACACCCGTATTTCCTGCAATCACCGCTGGCAACCATCCACCACTTGGAGTAATTGAAACAATCCAACCTTCTTTGTCGGCAGCTTCCACCGTTGTAGTACCTTTCCATAAACGATCCATATAAGCAGCATCAGTTGGTAATGTTGTTTCATTGTATGAAACCGCATCATGTGCTGGCAAGAAACTATTTTTTGATTTACTTGAATCTGATGATGGCTTAAATCCCCTCGCTTTGATTAAATCCATATAAGGATTTTGTTTTCCTTCAAAAGGATAAGGATCACCTGGGCCTGCTGTAGGATTATTAGCAACAAAATTAATTTCACTTGCTCTTTGTTTTGCGTATTCCTTACTTAATAATCCTTTCATAGGTTGATTGACTGCAAAACTAGGATCACCATAATAAAAATCACGATCTGCAAAACTTAAATTCATTGCTTGATATATTGTATGAATATACCTTGATGAATTATAGCCCATACTTTTTAAATCAAAATTTTCTAAAATGTTTAATGCTTGCAACAAAGCTGGTCCTTGTGTCCATTGTTGTAATTTATATACATCAATGCCCTTATAATTAGTTTGCGTAGTAGCTTCTTCAACCGGCTTCCAATTCGCTAAATCGGCTTTAGTGATTAATCCACCTTGTTCTTGTACTCCTCTTACAAATTCATCAGCAATGTCCCCTTTATAAAAACGATCATAGGCTGCCTGAATCGCTTCTTTTCGGGATTTTCCTTTTTTTAGCGCAGCTTGTTCTGCATCTACCATTTTTTGAAGCGTGTTTAATAAATCTTGCTGAACAAAAATTTCACCAGCTGCTGGTGCTTCTCTTTTTTGTCCTAAATGAGGCAATAACACTTTTTTGCTATAAGGCCATTCTTTAATTCTTGCTTTTCCTCTTTCAATACTATTTGCCGTTTGTGCATCAATAGGATAACCTGCAGCTAGTTCCATCGCAGGTGCTAATACTTCCTTTAGACTCATTGTTCCATAAGCAGAAAGCATGAAACAAATACCTCCGGGTGTGCCAGGCGTGGTTGCAGCTAATGGACCAAATTCAGGAGGAAAATTATAACCCTTGGATTTAAAGAAAGCAGGTGTTGCTCCTGTAGGCGCTACCCCCATTGCATTAATGGCAAGGACTTGTTTGGTATTAGGGTTATATATTAATGCCTGTGTTTCACCGCCCCAGCTAAGTACATCCCACATGGTGCAAGTAGCTGCTAACATTGCACAAGCAGCGTCAACAGCGTTTCCACCACGATCAAATATTTTAGCTCCAGCGGTTGCGGCTAGAGGCTTTCCTGTAATGGCCATCCAGTTTTTACCATGCAAAGGTGGTTTTTGGGTTTGTTGTGCTTCCACTGAATTAGACATTGTCAGCAACAGTAATACATAAAGTATTTTTTCAAAAAAGAGTTTCGCTTTTTTCATATCATTAAATTGTTCTCCGAAAATAATGTTTTAATAGCATTATATTTATACCATTGTTCAAGAATAATTCTAAAATTATTTAACTTGAACCAGGGAGGTTAACACGATTATTCAATCAGCTTATTAATTGCTACAAATAATATTATGGGAAAATTACTAAAACTAAGCAGCTATTTTCTTTTAACCTTGATAGGTATTACCGCATTGACAGTTATACTAGTGGGCCAAAAAGACATTCCCAGAAATGAGCTAAAGCTAAAATACACCAACGAAGCTTCAAAATTCATGCCTATTATGGGAATGCAGGTACATTACAGAGATGAAGGAAACCCGAAAGATACTATACCCCTTGTTTTAATTCATGGAACATCGTCTTCCTTGCATACATGGGAAAAAGTTACTAGCATATTAAATGATTCGAGTTATGGAAATAAAAGAGTCATCACTTTAGACATGCCTGCTTTTGGATTAACTGGACCCAATCCAGAAAATAAATACTCCTATGAAAACTTTACAGCTGTCATTGATTCTCTTTTAATTAATTTAAATGTGACTACCTGTATGATTGGCGGAAACTCACTGGGGGGTGGTATTGCATGGCATTACACGGTTGCACATCCTAATAAAGTGGCAAAGTTAATTTTGATAGATGCAATTGGCTATCCTAAAAAAAATGAAAAAGGGTCTCTTGGTTTTATCATCGCTCAAATCCCCATTCTCAACAATTTATTACTTTATATTACGCCTAAATCATTAGTTCAAAAAAGTTTGGAAGATGTATACTATAACAAAAATTTGTTGGAAGAAGGTACCGTTACGAGATACCATGAATTTTTATTATGTGAGGGAAACCGAAAGGCTACACTTTCCTTATTTAAAAATAAAATAGCACAAAACCCTGAGTTGATTAAAACCATTCAAGCACCCACACTCATATTATGGGGTCGAGAAGACGGGTTAATAAGTGTTGATAATGTTCCGCTTTTTAATCAAGATATTAAAAATAGTAAAGTGGTCATTCTCGACAAAGTCGGCCATGTTCCTAACGAGGAAGCTCCGCAAGCTGTGGCAGATGCCATTTATAACTTTATTAAATGAACGCTTTAAATTTATTAACCATAAAAACTAATCTAAATCATAATTTAAAATGATATCATATGGACAGTAAAAAAAATTCAAGACGAAAATTTTTAAAAAATACTGCAGCCATTTTAGCAGGCTTCTCAATAGTACCAAGGCATGTATTGGGTAAAGGATATTTAGCACCAAGCGATCAACTCACTAAAGGCATTATTGGAGTTGGTGGAATGGGCCGAGGACATATTCCATATGCTGGCACTAGGGTTGTTGCCATATGCGATGTAGACAAAAATCATTTAACCGAGGTGGCTAATTCAATTGGTGGTGGTGTAAAAACTTTTCACGATCACCGTGAACTTATCAACTTACCCGAAGTTGATATAGTACATATTGCTACACCACCTCATTGGCATGGAATTATGGCTGTTGATGCTGCCAAAGCAGGAAAAGACATTTGGTGCGAAAAACCAATGACGAGAACCATTGGTGAAGGAAAAATTGTGAGAGAAGCCGTTGCACAATATGGGCGTATGTTTAGATTAAATACCTGGTTTCGTTTTGAAGATAATTTTTATGGTATGAACACTACGGTTAGACCTATTAAAAAATTAGTGGAAAGTGGATTATTAGGATGGCCATTAACAGTAACTGTTAGTAAAACAACAGGATTTGATTGGAAATTTTATTGGGTGGGAAAAACAAATTTAGAACCACAAGCAGTTCCTGAGCAATTGGATTATGATCGTTGGCTAGGACCCGCGCCATATAAGCCATACAACGCACATCGAACACATCAAACCTTTAGAGGTTACTGGGATTATGATGGAGGAGGATTAGGGGATATGGGTCAACATTATTTAGATCCAATACAATATTTTTTAGGCAAGGATGAAACCAGTCCCATAAAAGTTGAAGTGGAAGCTGAACAACAACATCCCGATGCTTGCGGTACATTTAGAAAAATCACTTACACCTATGCGGATGGTTGTAAAATAATATTAGATGGAGAAGCGAAGGACCCTGATGCGGCTTATATCGAGGGGCCTAATGGAAAATTATTTGCAGGATTTAAAAGCACCATTCCAAATTTAAAAGAGAAATTAGCATTAATGCCCGACCCTGCACCGCAGGTAACCAACTTTTTAGATAGCGTTAAGTACCGAACTCCATTTGCGCTTAATGAAAAAAATGGATTTAAATCTTGTACTTTAATTAATATGGGTAAAATCGCATTACAGTTAGGACGCACTTTAAATTTTGATCCTAATAAAGAGGAATTTATAAATGACACCGAAGCCAATTATTTAATTAATCCACCTATGCGTGGACCTTGGACCATTTAAATATTAAAGAGAAAATTTAAATATAAAACTACAAGATGAAAAAATATATTATACCTATTCTTTTAATAGCGGTTTGTTTTTTAAGTAGTTACGGAAATGTAAGCGCACAAAACACACTTACACCAAAAGCAGTAATCAAGTCATTTCCTTATCAACAATCTAATCAGGCAAGTGAGGCATTACATTCAATGGGACAATGGAAAAGTGCTGATTGGAAAATGTTTTTTGAATTAATGGAAGATACAAGCCAACAAACAAAAGCCACCTATGCATTACATGCCTATGTAAATAAAGTAGCACAAGACGATGCTATAAAAGAGTCTTTTGTTAAGCTACTTCATAAACAATCTAAAAATGCTAAATCGGAATATGCTAAAATTTTATTTCAAGAAGAATTAAAATTATTAAGTAAGGAGGATTACGTAAATAATAGGCTTCGATTAGTGCAGCCTAAATGGGAGGAAGGAAATGGCAAGGCATTTACGACCAATCCAAATCCAGTGCAACATTTATTGTATTTACAAAAACAACTAGAAAAACCTACTAACCCAGTTCAAAAGAAAAATATCATTTGGGAAGCAAGTAAAATTTCAGGATTTAGTAGCTTCATGTTTGTTGCACAATTTTTGAATGATGAAACACTTAATACAAGTGCTGCACAGGTTTTAACCAAGCTAGCACTAAACGATACAAACATTAGAGGATCCGAAGTGCGTTCAATATTAGAAAAATCATTAACGCTTTTGCACGGTGAAGACAGTTCAATTTTAGTCCCTGCCTTAAAAGCGCATCTTAAAAAAATGCCTTATGATTATGGATTTGTGACGTTATTTAATGGAAAAGATTTAACAGGTTGGAAAGGTTTAGTAACCAACCCTATTGCAAGAGCGAGTATGAATGACACTGCATTACAGTCAGCTCAAATAAAAGCCAATATAAAAATGAAAGAGGATTGGGAAGTAAAAGATGGCTTATTAAATTATACTGGAAATTTACATGGTGAAAATTTAGCGACTGAAAAACAATACGGGGATATAGAAATGTATATTGATTGGCGTATTCAAGAAAAAGGAGATGCGGGTATTTATTTAAGAGGAACACCACAGGTACAAATATGGGATACGAGTCGACGAGAAGTTGGCGCACAAGTGGGTAGCGGAGGTCTTTATAATAATCAAAAAAATGTAAGTAAACCATTAGTAGTTGCCGATAATCAAGTGGGGGAATGGAATACATTTCACATTATCATGAAAGGCGATAAGGTTACCGTTTATTTAAATGGAATATTAGTTACAGATAATACACCACTTGAAAATTTTTGGAATCGTAAACTACCCTTGTTTGCTAAAGAACAAATTGAATTACAAGCACACGGTACCTTTGTTTCGTATCGAAATATATATTTAAGAGAATTACCCCCTACTGAACCCTATAAATTAAATGAACAAGAAATAAAGGAAGGATTTAGTTTATTATTTGATGGCACTAATATTAATGAATGGACTGGCAATAAAGCAGGATATTTAATGCAAGAGGGTGCTTTAGTAGTAAGTCCAGAAAATGGATCGGGTGGTAATTTATATACGAATGAAGAGTATAGCGATTTTATTTATCGTTTCGATTTTCAATTAACCCCTGGTGCTAATAATGGAATTGGAATTCATGCTCCACTCGAAGGCGATGCCGCCTATTTAGGTATGGAAGTTCAGGTACTTGATAGCGAACATCCAAAATATGCCGAAATACAGCCTTATCAATATCATGGCTCTATTTATGGTGTAATGGCTGCTAAAAGAGGCTATTTAAAGCCAACAGGCGAATGGAATTATGAAGAAATAATGGTGAAGGGTACAAAAATTAAAGTGACTTTAAATGGCAATGTAATTATTGATGGTGATTATGCACTAGCTTCAAAAAATGGAACCATTGACCACAAAGAACATCCCGGATTATTAAATAAAACAGGACATATTGGGTTTCTTGGTCATGGCGATATAGTTAGATATAAAAATATACGTATCAAAAGAATTTGAGAATGATATAAAAATTATCAAACCACTCTAATTTTAGCATCCTAAATATTACATACATAAAAAAAGCCCTTCCAAATTTGGAAGGGCTTTTTAATTATTATCAGTAATTAAATACTAGTTAAACAAGTATCTAACACCTAATTGAATTTGGTAACGAGATCCTAAGCTTGGGCTTGGTCTGTAAGCTCTTGAGAATGGAATTCTGTTAACACCATCCAAGTAAGGGAATGTGTACACAGGTGTTTTACCATCTGTATCAATTCTTTGGAACACCAACGGAGTTGTTGTAGTTGGAATATAGAATACACCCCAATCCTTATTCAACAAGTTAGTGAAGTTATAAATATCAGCTGTGAAACGGAATGTGTGCTTATTCTTACCAACTGTTACTCTAACGTCTTGTGTAAAGTTTAAATCTAACTTATGAGTCCAAGGTAATACGTAAGCATTTCTTTCAGCAAACTGACCACGACGAGTACTTAAGTAAGGGTTGTTACGAATGAAATTATCCAATTGATTCCATAATTCAGTTTGATTACGTGTATCAGCTACTCCACTAACTGCAGCAGCGTTTACTAATTTAATTTGAGATGGATCCTTTGGAACAAACATTAAGTCGTTGTTTGCGTTACCATCACCATTTAAACTTTCATTTGCTGAAGCTGCTGTAGCTACTAAATAAGATGTTGCAAAGTTAGGAGCTCCTTCATAAACTAAACCAATTGAAGTTGTTTGGTCTTTGATAAATTCTTTCTTGTATACTACACTCGCAATGATTCTGTGAGGAATATAGTTGTTTGAATATCCAATTTCAAATTCATTTGGATTTGCAGCAGTTGCTTTAGAACCCCACATTGTTGCAGCAGTAGATCCACTTACAGCAGCATCCTTAGCCTCTTGTCTTGTATAAGCTGCAGTTAAAATAAAGTTCTTAGTTATTTTTTGAATTTGCAATGTTCCAGTCCAAGCATATCCTGCACTTGAATTAGTCATGTAAATTGCATTTTGAATATTTGGATTGCTCGCAGTGTTAGGAATACCAGCTTGAGGATAGCTTGAAATTCTTGGGAATCTCCAACGACCATCTGACAAACGAAGTAAACCAGTTGATGGTAATGCAATGTTTTGGAAAACAGATGCATTCAATTGTTTTGTGTAAGTACCTTCAGCAGTAAATATCCAACCTTTTCCTAATTTTTTATCCACAGCTAAAGTAGATTTTAATACTTGAGGGAATTTATAATTAGGGTCACTTACGTTGATATTATATGATCTACTTAAACTAGCTGAAGCAGTTGGACGATAAGCATTAACATCAGGACTAAATACGTTTCCACTAGGAGCGTTGTTTGTAAATGATCCAAACAATGCCATACCAGAGTTAGATGCTTGGTTTGAAATCCATACAAATGGAGGTGCACCTTGGAATAAACCAGCACCACCACGAATTTGTAATGTTTGATCACCATTTACATCGTAGTTAAATCCAATTCTTGGAGAAATTTGAACAGCCATATTTGGAGCTGCACCAGTATTTGCGCGCGTTCCGTTATAGAATTGTGTTAAAGTATCTACAACTGGGTTGTACAAGAAGGTGTTGTAAAACTTAGTGTAGTCAAAACGTACACCATAAGTAATGGTTAACTTATCAGTTGAACGATATTTATCTTGAAGATAAACACCAGCTTCGAAATCCTTTGGACCTACTAATGGGAAAGGACCGTCACCTAATGTATAAGATAGTCTGTATTGAGTTGATCTTGTACCTAAACCATTGGCAGAATTGATGAAATCATTCAAGCTTGCAAATCGATACACACCTTGGTAGTCAGGTGAGAATCCATTTAAATATTTTTTGAATGATGTTTGAGTACCTAAAGTGATTTCATGCTTACCAGCATAAAAAGTTAAATTATCATTGAATTGATAAACATCTGTATTCAATTTATTACCATAGGTAAATAATTCATGACCAAATGATGTAAATGGTCTACCGTTACCATCCAAGATATCAACCATTGGGAAGTTAACATTAGATGTTAATGCATTTCTGAAATCTCTTAAAGCAGTATAACCAATTTGTAATTTATTGCTCATTCTGTTACTAAGCTTCGAGTTTAACTCAGCAATAAATATGTTTGCGTTGTTATTAATTTCATAACCAGCACCAAAAAAAGGTAATGCAGTTGCACCAGCTTGTCTTGTTGAGGCAGATGAACTATTTGATGGTGGAATTTGGTTAGATGATTTTAAGTAATTATACTTAATTGTAAAAGTATTATTAGCGTTAATATTCCAATCCAATTTAATCGTCAAACGCTTTGAAGATGCTACGTATGAATAATCTTGGAAAGCACCTGGATCATAATTATATTTTGATTTCAAGAAAGAAGACAACTTTTCTAATGAATCTTTATTAGCAGCAGAAATATTTGTACCGTTTGCTGGGCTAGTAGCAGTAGACGCAGTCCAAGTAGTACCTGGAGTTGTGTTTGACTCTTGTTCACCATTCACAAAAATGAATAATTTATTTTTGATGATAGCACCGCTAGCAGTAAAACCTTTTAAATCATAGCTAAAATCTTGCTTTGGAGCAGTAATAGTATATGGAGCAGCGTTTACTTCATATCCTTGCCAATCTTTATTTTTAAAGTATTGGTAAACTGATCCAGAAGAAAGATTCGTACCACTTCTTGATACTGAGTTGATACCACCTCCAACAAAACCACCATTCTTAACATCAAATGGTGAAGTGTTTACTTGGATTTGTTCAATCGCATCTAATGAAATCGCGTTTTGACCAGTTTGTCCACCAATATCACCTGATAAACCAAATGAATTATTAAAGTTAGCACCATCAATAGTGATGTTATTTAACTGAGTACTTTGACCACCGAAAGAACCACTATTGTATGTTGGAGTCAATTTTACAACGTCTCTGTAAGAACGAGAAATAGTTGGTATACTTAAGATTTGATTTCTATTAAAAGTTTCTTGAGAACCAGTACGAGCGTTATTGAAAACTTTATCTTGTCTGTTAGATGTAACAACTACATCTTTTAACGAACTAGACGCTTCTTGTAAGCTAAAGTTTGCTTTAAATGTTTGACCTAATAACAAGTTGATATCATCTTGCTTTTCAGTTTTTAAGCCAACATAAGATACTTCTAATGTGTAAGGACCACCAATTTTTAAGTTGGTTAAGTTATATCTACCGTCAGTACGACTTGTAGTTACATACTTAGTTCCTGTTGGTTGGTGAACTGCAGTAATGCTAGCACCAGCAACACCTGTTTTTCCTACAGTGATTAAACCTTGTATTTCAGCTGTTGTTTCTTGTGCGTTTACTTTAATAGCAGCTATTAAAATAACCAACATCACAGACAAAGCTTGTTTTAAAACACTTTTCATTTTGTAAGGTATTTGTTTATAATTTGTGTAGACGAAATTAAACTAAAACTTGTTAATTATCTATGGTTTTAGTTAACAATTCATTAACTAATTGAAAGAAGTTGATTTTAATTAGAAAAACAAATCAAATACAAAAAATAAATATATTATATAGAATTATAATTCAAACAATTATATATAACAATTATAAATAACTTTAAAACAATTAATTGATAATCAATTGTTTATAGACATATTTTAAAATATCTTTCAATTTTTTTTAGATTAATGCTCTAATTGAACCAATAAATCATAGATATTTTTCGCAACTGAACCTGCGTAATCCGATTTAAAAGAGACATCATCGATTTGTTCCACCGGTATGATCCGTTTTGTCGAGCTAGTTATAAAGGCTTCTTTCGCCTCTTTTATTTCAATTATATTGATATCTCGAATTTCAAATGGTATTGAATGCGCTTCGCAAACTTTAATGATATTTTTTCTAGTTATGCCATTTAACATGTTTTGATTTGCAGTTACTAAAACATTGTCCTTAGTCACTAAGAAAAAGTTTGACCTTGGGCACTCACTTAATATTCCATTATAATAATATAAAATGTCGTCCGCTCCTTGTTGCTTCATCCAAGGCTGTAGCCAAACCGCCATCAAGTAGTCCGTTGTTTTTACATCGGGTATTTGTCTTTGATATGAATAGGTAGCCAATTTTATTCCAGTTGTTGGTAAATGCAAAGTTGGCTCGGCTAAATGAGCTTGTATTACAATTAAGTGAGGGTGCTCAATAGTGTATCCATCAGGGGCATCACCTCCTGCAATTATCATTCTAATGCCCGAATACGAAAGTTGGTTTTTTTCAATAAGTTCCTTTACAATGTTTTTGATGTCTTGTCTGGTTTGCGGGATATTTAATCTCATTTTTTCAGCTGAATGAAAAAAACGATCCAAATGATCATCAATGAATAAGGGCTTATCGCCGGCTACTCTTAAAAAATCAAAAATTCCATAACCACGTTGCACCAATAAATCAGTAACAGGAACACCGGCCTTTTCAATTAGTTGAATTTGATTATTCGCAAAACAGTATATACTCATCCTTTAAATATTTATATAAAACTACAATTTAGTGCGCATTGAATTTCAAATAACATTGACATTTTTCTAATTAATCAGAAATTAAATCATTATGATAAGCTTAACATTTTTTAGAAAATAATTGATGCGATTGCATTAATCTTATTAGGAACTTTGTTGTCAAATAGATTATAAAATATAATTTTTATGAAAAACAAATCAGGTTTGAAGGCAATTTTCATTGCCATGTTCTCTTTATTATTAATCGCTCAACAAAGTATAGCACAAAGAACAATTAGAGATCGACCTCAATTAAGAGGTAATCCTGTTATTGTGAAACCCGTTGCCCCTTCAATTAATAATAGAAACATAGCTAGATACAGTAATTCAAGGAGACCTATGATAACTAACAGGTATAGCTATCAACCAAGATTCATGCCTTATGGTAGAAGAACAAGGTTGCCATTTGCTTATACAAGAATTGCTTTTAGAGGCCGCCCATTTTATTATACAAATGGATTGTATTACGCTAATTATGGAAATTATTATGGTTTGGTGTCACCTCCTTTTGGATTAACCTTAGGTTTATTACCAAGGGGCTACTGGGGATTTAATTTCGGCGGATTTCCATATTATTATTATAGTGGTGTGTTTTATCGTTCCACAAATGATCATCAATACCAGGTTGTTGAAGCGCCTATAGGAGCTGAAGTACCTAATTTACCAAATGATGCAAAATCAATCATCGTAAATGACCAAAAACTATATGAGTATTTGGGAACATATTACAAGGAAGTAATTGATTTGAATGGTAATCGCAGATATATTGTTCTGGGGAAGGATGGCGTGTTAAATACAGATAATATGAGTGAGGTAACTGTTGAAAATAATAATTCGAATGCAAATGCAACTAACTATAAACCTAGCATTGGTGATATTGTTTTACAGTTACCAAATCAAACAAAGGTTGTTATCATCAATGGTAAAAAGTTATATGTAACACCCGAGAACATTTATTACGAAGAATATATGGATGAAAATATATTAAAGTACAAAGTGGTGGGTATGTAGTTTTTAATATGGTACGAAATAAAAAAGGCGATCAAAATAGATCGCCTTTTTTATACTTCTTATTTATACAATTGATTAAATAACATTTTATAGGTTCCGTGCGTTTGTCCTCGGAAAGTAATTTCAGGTCCGTAAACAAATAATTTTCCTTTCCCCATTTTAGCTTCAAAAGCAGCTACACCATCCTGAAGGTATGCTTGTCCAAACGCCCATCCACTTCTCAATGTTTTATCAGAAGCAAACCAAGCAAGTGGTGTAATATTTCCATTTGCTATCGCATCAGGTTGTACTCTAAATACAGGGCTATTGTTAAAATAAACATCGGCATTGTTTTTCATTCCCCAGTTAGCTTTTACATTAGGCGCGACTGCTACTTGCAAAATACTTCCAGGAATATAAAATTTCTCACCTGGTAATACACGCTCTTTACCATTATTCATTTCTACAATTGCATTCTTTACCGGCAAGTTTAAATGGTAAGCTAAGTTGGCACTTGAACCAATGGTAACAACACTACCACCTTGCTCCATAAATGCTTTCAATGCAGGAATAGATTTTTCTGCTGTTATTTTTCCAAGCATAGGATGATAGCTCGCCGGAATTTCATCTAAGCTGGGTTCTTTTTCATCATAGGGTGATGGAGCGCCTGCAACAACTGGAGGAATGGCGCCATCTACAAATACAATTACATCGTATTTGTCTTTTAAATTACCTGCATTAATTTCTTTAGCATAAATTAAATTAAAATCAAAATGATGTTGTTCAAAAATCCATCTTACCCAACCAGAAGGCATTGATCCACCATAGCGATCCCATAATCCAATTTTTAATTTTTCGATTTTAATAGCGTCCGTCGGCACATTGTCAATAGTAACTGCTGCAATTCCAGCTTTAGCAATAATTTCTTTGTCTTTAGTTAAATCTAAAACCTCGAAATAAAATCCGTTTTTATTTTTATAAACGGTTTTACCTGCTTTTAATAAATCATTAACCATGACAAAACAATTATTGTCAATTGATTTTATAGCATAAAATTTATTTGCACTGTTAGCTGTAACAAAAATTGAACTTTTTGGAGTTTGAATTTGACCATACGCAATGGCTTCAAATGGTCCATTAAAATCATTAAGGATTCTATCAAACTCTACGCCCATAGTATAAGATGGAGTCCAACCTGCTGCATCATATGGACGAACGGGTGGTCCGCCTGGATATAAAAAGTCATTTGGATGATCCTGCGGATCAAACATATCTAATACATGCGCTCTAAATGCTTGATTGGTTCTAACAACATAGGAGCCAGCTTCATAATTTTTTCCATTCACTACAAAATCACTAGTTGCCTTATGCACTTTTATTCCACTTTGAATTAATATATTAACAAAAGCAACAGCACTTGTACTTTGATTAGCTGGAATAATATAACCACGGGGATCTCTTAAGTTTGGCGCCTTATAAATTTTTGAAAAATTTTGATACGCAATGCTGTCTACTTTTATATCTCTTTTCTCCGTCTTTAATTGTTCATTCAACATTTCTACTTTATTCGGAGAAAGTGTCCAATTGTCTTTGTTACCTGATTCAATTGCAGACTTACCCATTTTATACATATTCAACAACACTTCGTCCTTATACCTAGCTGCATAATTTAAAACGGCATAGTTCAAGGAGATAGAATAATCAATTGAATTTTTAAAATACCATTTTTGTGGTTCAATAGGATAAGGCAAGCCGCTATTTGGAATTAATCGCTGAGGCACTAATGGTATTGACATTGGTGTAGGGCTTCCTATAATTTCAGTTAATATGCCAACAATATTATGATAGTATGCAGTTGTTCTTAAACCTCCATTCCACCATGTTGAATAAACCGATCCACCTTTCATCGTGTAACCGGGTTTTTGTTCTGCATTTAAACGACTACTCATTGCTGCACCCATTGCATCTAAACTTGTTATCAATAATGGACTATAAACATAATTAAATGGATCTCTGTATGGTGGGCCTGCTACCACCGTTCCTGCTGGTCCTGTTTGGTGGTGATTGTATAAAATTTGAGGCATCCACTCAATATATTGTTGACGACTCATATTTTTTGACTCACTCATGTTCATCATAAAAAAGTCTCGATTGTTATCGTGCCCAATATATTTTTGATACAATCTTGGTAAGGCACTCGTACTTCTTTTTAAAGTATCGGCATTACGCATATACCAATTTGAAACCAACTCTTGACCATCAGGATTGGCATGTACAAATAATATAATGGTGTTTTTTAAAATGCGCTTTGTCTCTTCGTCGTCTCTTGTTAATACCGTATAAATGGTTTGGATTAACTGATGTGCACCCACCACTTCTGTTGCATGCAAGCCACCATCAATCCATACAACCGATTTTCCATCTTTTGATAATTGTTGCGCTTCCTCATCGGACAGCGACTCGGCTCTCGCTAATTTTTGAGAAATAGCTTTATACTTTGCAAGCTGCTTGATATTTGAAGGGTCAGACACTATCAACATATATTGATTGCGACCTTCTTCGGTTTTTCCAATTACTTGCAGTTTTACTTTGTTGGAACTTGCAGCTAGTTTTTGAAAATACGCCTCTGTTTGAGTAAAAGTGGCTAATTGATAATTGTCTCCAATGCTAAAACCAAAATGCTCTTTTGGACTTGGAATATTTTGTGCTTGAGTTGAAAAAAAGCATGATAAAAACAATATTACAATCACTGATTTAATCTTACGCATATAAAATATTTTGCTGTAAGTTAAATAAAGGATGGGATTTTTATTGTTTTTGTAAGCTTTTTTACACCAACGTATAATTACTTCAAATAAATTCTACCATTTTAATTGCATAATTACATCCCCCATGCTCCATAAATACAAAAATGGAGCTATGAATAAAATGAATAAAAACACATAAGTGACATATTTGAATAAGTAAAAAGGGTTTTTACCCTGTGGTTCCTCTTGCGCATTAATAACAAGCATAAGAAAAATAAAACTTAAAACATTTGAGTATATGCCAAAAAATGATAGGAAAAACTGGTAACCATTATGTAGCGTCTCTTTTGTGTTGATATTTATAACCGCTGACAATACCAATGTAAAGGCGACTAATAGAAATATTTTTTTTCTTTCAAAGGTTTTAAGTTGCATTTGAATTTTTTTCATTTTTTGAATTTTATTTTTGATTTTGTCGAATGACACATGCTTTATAACTATACACACAGGCTTCTTGTGATTTCATGAAAATATTAACTGCTTGAATAAATCCGCTTACACCACCTATGATACCACCCCCAGTCCCTACGGCTATTGTGCCTAAAAGTGGAATTAAGGAACCATATAATGCGCCTATACTTCCACCCGCCGCTCCCATTGCAACACCTAATGTCAAAAAATTTAGCCTATATGCAGATGCTGCTTCTGTTAAACATGCTTTGTAATCATAACAACACGCATCTGTACATTCTGATGACCCAATATCTTCTTGTACCAACTCCTCATTACGAACAAGCATCCAGTATTTGAATTCTAATAAAGTTTCATCGACCTTGTCATTCCATAATCCATTGGTTCTTTTTTGACATGCCTCTTCTAAAATTTCAATTTTATTGTTAACATACTTTTTTCTGGCTGCTAATATTTGTTGTTTTTGCGCAATGGTTATTTTTTGATGCTGTGTAAAATGTAATTGCTGAAATTGTATGGCTGTTTTTGAAATTTGTTCTGAAGCTTTTTGCAAATCCAAAAAAGTATCAAAATGATAAAGTCGCGTCAATTCTTTTTGCGCTGATATATTATTGGGGTTTTTATTTAATGCAATTATTAAGGCAGTGCTTTGTTCTTGAATCATTAATTTCGATCTTTTATCGTTGTACATAATTTGTAAATACAAAGGGTCAAATCTTACAGTTGAATTATTAAATGCTTCAAACGTTTGGTCATTCGCAATTTCACTTGGCAATGCTTTACCGGGTGAAGGGGCAGTCATATCATTTGTCTTAGTACACGCAATTAAAAACATGATTAAAAAAATGGGAAAGAACTTTTTAAGTAAATTTGATTTTTTCATAACAAGATTATTTAAAACCATATTTAATTATATGGTTGATAACCTCAAAGTAAAAAATCAGTGAATTACTTTATAGCGTAAAACTACGCTGTTATTGCAATACAGCGTATATAATATTAAATAGCAAATATGCTAAGAGTCAATGCTAAATTAGTGCCTAGGATTTAGATTTTATGCGTAATCATTTAAATCGTCCTCATCAAAATTCATGGAACCCAAGTTCATCATGCTGCCCATTAGGTCCTTGAATTCAATTTTTCCATCAATCATTTTTTTACTGATTAAGGAGAAAGTGGATAGGCCGTGTAAAACAAATTCCATTAATAAAGCAGCTTGTTTTTCATTTGCTTGTGGGAAATATTTTTTAACAATGCCAAACAATCCATCAACCTTATACAATGCAACAACCTTGTCTTCGTCTTTCATATCTAATAATAAATCCAAATGATTTCCTTCATCAAACCATTTTGTAATTAATGCATACGGATTCTCAGGTTGCTTTTGAACTGCACCTTCGGCTGATTTCTTTACTGGCTTTTTCTTTTTAATATCATCTGGATTGGGAAAATAAGAAATGAAAATAGTGCGAATTGATTTGTTCAATAAATTCAATGCCACTTCATATGGACCTTCTTGCTCACCTTCATAAACTAATTCAATTTTTCCAGTGATAGCCGGAATGATACCCGACAAATCACTAATCCAAATTTGCGTTTGCTTTTCATTATGAATAATAGCTCGTCGCTCAGCACTACTCACTGCTGCTTCATAAGCTGCAATGGTCAAACGAGCACTCACACCACTTTTTTTATCAACAAACTCATTGGTTCTAGCTTCAAAGGAAACTTGTTCAATTAAGCGTTTAACCAAATCACTTACTTCTACTTTTTCTTTTTGAATAGGTAAAATATTTGCTTCCTGCTCTGTAATAGCCAAAGAAGTTTCAATACTCTTTGGATAGTGTGTTAAAATTTGACTTTCAATTCTATCTTTTAATGGCGTTACTATACTACCTCGATTGGTATAATCTTCAGGGTTAGCAGTAAACACAAATAAAATATCCAAAGGCATGCGGAGTTTGAATCCACGAATTTGAATATCCCCTTCTTGTAAAATATTAAATAAAGAAACTTGAATTCTTGCTTGCAAATCCGGCAATTCATTGATAACAAATATCCCTCTGTTACTGCGCGGAATAATACCATAATGAATTACTTTTTCGTCTGCAAAACTCAATTTTAAATTGGCCGCTTTAATAGGATCTATATCTCCAATCAAATCGGACACGCTTACATCCGGTGTAGCTAGTTTTTCACCATAACGTGCACTTTTATGAACCCAATGTATTGGCGTGTTATCGCCATGCTCTGCAATTAAATCCACCGCAAATCTGCTTAATGGCTGCAATGGGTCATCATTCACTTCACTACCTGCAACGGTTGGAATGTACTCATCTAACAAGTCAATCATTTGACGCGCCATTCTGGTTTTTGCTTGACCACGTAAACCTAAAAACAAAATATTGTGTCTACTTAATAATGCTCTTTCTACATCAGGTATCACCGTATCCTCATAACCTAATATGCCTTCAAAGGCATTTTCTTTATTTTGAATACTCGCAATTAAATTATCTCTTACCTCGTCTTTGATTGACTTTGATTGATAACCTGATTTTTTTAAATCTCCTAAGGTTAGGATTTTTTGTATATCTATTTTCTTACTCATAATTAATAAACTGTTTTTCTTTTTCCACTTTCAAAATCATTAAATATAAAACTACCTAAATTGTCAAGTGAAGCAAAATAGGCTTTACCATTATTCATTTCTGTAAATTCTTCTACAAATTTTTGTAAATAAGGATCGGATGCAATCATAAAAGTGGTAATCGGTATTTTTAATTTCTTGCATTGTCCTGCCAAATTAATACAACGGTTTACTACCTTTCGATCTAATCCAAAACTATTTTTATAATACTTACCGCCTATTTTTAAACATGTTGGTTTACCGTCGGTAATCATAAATATTTGCTTGTTAGCGGTTTTACGTTTACGCAGTATATCCATTGCTAACTCAAGCCCAGCAACTGTATTGGTATGATAAGGTCCAACTTGTAAATAAGGAAGGTCTTTAATTTCTACCTGCCATGCATCGTTTCCAAAAACGACAATATCAATGGTGTCTTTTGGGTATTTTTTGGTTATGAGTTCACACAATGCCATAGCTACTTTTTTTGCTGGTGTGATTCTATCCTCACCATACAAAATCATAGAATGTGAAATGTCTATCATTAACACCGTCGACGTTTGTGTTTTAAAATCGGCCTCTCTAATAACTAAATCATCCTCGTGCATTGAGAAGGCATCAACACCTCTATTTATTTGTGCATTTTTAATACTCTCCGTAAAATCTATTTGTTCCATTAAATCACCAAACTGAAAAGAGCGAGTGTCGGAATTGATGTCACCAGTGGGACCCGCTTTAGTGGTACTGTGATTTCCTTGTTTGGCTTTTTTTAATTTTCCGAAAATTTCTTCTAAACTTTTTTGACGAATCGTTTGCTCAGTTTTGGCAGTAATAGCAAATTTACCATCCTGTGGATTTTCTTTTAAATATCCATTTTGCTTTAGGTCTTCAATAAAGTCACCCACGCCATAATTGTCATCGGTAAATTTATGGGTGCGATCTAATTGATTCATCCAATCCAGCGCTTCGCTTGCATCACCACTTGTGTAGTTTAACAACTG